>OIYW01000853.1_pt1 | contig 24439 bp, 21 predicted proteins | sample 1588351 | NCBI WGS metagenome assembly OIYW01 (sample SAMN03283268) | human gut metagenome | biome: human-associated habitat; material: feces | host: Homo sapiens | place: USA | collected 2013 | reverse complement strand
TGTTCATCGGCTTGAAGGTGCCGTCAGAGTAACCGGACAGGATGCCCAGCTCCACTGCGCGCATCACGTTGTTGTAGAACCAGTCGCCGGTATCAACGTCAGAGAATTGATCGGCGGTGGTCACGCTGATGGTGTAAGTAGCGCTGTTCACGCCGTTCTCAGAGACAACAACAAACTTTTTGTCAGAAACGAAGTTATAGGAAGCATCAGCAGCAACCTCATGACCTTCCTTAGTGAGAGCTACATAACCATTAGCAGCCACGTTGAAGGTGGGAACCAGAGAAGTTACTTCGGCGCCAAAGGGCAGATTGATGACAACCTTGTTATTGGCGTCGGGAGTGCCGGTAACACCATTAATAGTCACGCTGTTCAGCTTAGCAGTGGTGCCAGCGTCAGCAAATTTTACGGTGAGAGTATAGTCCACAGCACTGGAGGCCAGATTAGGATCTTCAGGAGTGACAGTAATGGTGGTGATGTCAACATCAGAGCTAGAGGGCTTAAATGTGATCTTCTTGTCCGTGTTGGCAGTGCCGTTATGAGCGGTCACTTTGGTGGAGGAAGAATCAACAGAGCCGTCAGCCTTCAGAAGCAGATCGGTCAAGCGGTCGGAACCCACAGTCAGAGACTCGCCGCCACGCACACTGTAGTCAATGTACAGCTTAGAAGCAGCATTACGCATGGTATCAGCGTAGTAGGCGGGCAGAGTGATGGTGATATCAGTTCCGGAGACAGAACCCTTAACAGTGGTCTTGTTCTCAGCGTCGTACACACCGAAGCTAGTGATTTCAGCGGTAGTACGGGCAGCCTGCTTCTCCAGGGTCAGCTCATAGATAGAGCGCTTGCCCAGATTGGTGTCCACAGTGATGTCATCAATGTCAGCGTCAGCGGGAACAGTAACAGCTTCACTCACAACGACCAGCTGCAGAGCCTTATAGCCAGAAGCGTTCTTCTCGTACTTATAATCATCAGCATCGGGCAGCTTGACAGTGACAGCGCCCTCAGTGTCCTCATTCAGAACATCCAGCTTGACCAGCTTATTGCTGTTCTGAGAATCAACATAGTACAGGGTAGCTCCCTCGGGAAGAGTAGTAGCTACATAAGCAGTCTTCAGGGGATTCCGGGCATTCCACTGATTGTAAGCAACCTTCGCGGTGATCTTCTTGCCGGAGATGGAAGCATCGACAGTGTTCGTGTCATTGATGTCATCATACTTATTCGCGCTGGTCAGGCTGACGGCACCCAGGGTGCTGTTGGTCTTGGCAGCAGCGTTCTTGAAGACGATCTTATAAGTCTTGCTGTCCAGCTCGGGAGTTTCAACAACAAAAGCCGCCTTGCCAGTAGCAGCAGCGTCTTTAAAGCCTTCCGCGCCGCCAGCAGGAATGATATCCTGGTTGGTAATATCGCTCAGCTTAGAACCAGAGATGCGCAGATCTTCCACAGTGGAGCCACTGCTGGCAGTCCAGAACAGCTTCCAATCCTGAACGTCGGCACGCGCCTTCGTGGAATAGGGGACCTCAAAGGTGATGGTGCCAGCACCATTGTCGATCTTGCCTTCGTACTGCTTGCCATCCTTGTCTTCCAGAGTCATGTCGGTGATGGCAGCGGGGGTGGCAGCGGCAGTCTTGATGGTCAGCTTGTAGTCAACCACCTGCTTGGGATTGTTACCTTCCTGGCCGGCAGCAGTAGCCCGCAGGATATAGGAATCCTTGGTCAGATCAATGGCACTTAGTAAAATAGGATCATCATTTTCGTCAGTGCCAAGCACGGTAACAGTACTGGTGGTATCGCTGCTCAGAACAATCGCACCGTTCTTAACACGCAGGGACTTGGGCAGCTCCAAGGTGATGTTGGTGCCGTCAATAGTAGCGGCATAGTTGCCCACAGACAGGCCCTTGATAGCAGCCACGGGATCCTGAGAGGGAACTTCAAACTTCAGTTTCCATGTTTCCTCGCTGTCCTCGCTGTACTTCACAGTCAGGGCAACCTCCGCAGAGGTGATTTCACCATTAGCGCTCAAAGAGACACCGTCAAACTTATTCAAATCATATTCGGTGCCGCTGACAATTTCGGTATTGGCATTGCCATCATAGTTAGCAATGATTTGAGCAGAAGCGTACGCCTTGGTGAAAGTGGGAGTGAACTTATAGCTGCCCTTATCATCGGCCTTAGTGCCATAGGGCATATGGATCTCAACGGTCTTGTCCCCAGCGTAGTTCTCGGTCACGCGGCTGATATCAGCGGCCTTGCGCTCGCCAGCCACAGAGAACTCGGTGAAAGCCTTGGCAGAGACCAGCTTCACAGTGTACACAGCCTTGTTGCCGCTCTCGGCAGTTACAGTAAAGGAAGTGCCAGTGGAAGCGTCAACAGGAACTGCGCTATTGGATTTGTAAGAACCATCCGTCTGCTTAGTTGCACCGCTGATACCCTGGATTTTGTCACTATTGGGAGTGATGTTAACATAAGCGGAAGCAGTGCCATAGGGAACAACCACGGTGTAGGCATTGCCCACATAGGACACATCGTACATGCCGTCCACAGTCAGAGACTTGATGGAGGTGTCGGTGTTCTTGGCAGTCACGGTGTAGGTAACGGTGACAGTGGCAGTCTTCACACCATCGGTGTCATACACGTCGAAGGAAACGGACTTCGCCTCTTTTTCTTCGTCGCTCAGAGTGAAAACGTACACACCATCATTCTGAGTTTCATCCTTCCGATTGATGCTGCCTACGCCATTCTGCAGCGTAACAGCAACTTTAACAGCACCTGTACCGGGATCAGCGATCTCCGCGGTGTAGGCATCGCCGCTGCCGGTAGCGACCACGTCATTCACAGTGATCTGTGAAATGACAGGAGTCTCCGCAGCCGCAGCGCTGAGCGGAATCATTGCGACGACCAGCATGACAGCCAGAAGCATCGCAAGTGATTTCTTCAGAAACTTGCTTTTCTTCATAATTTCAACCCTCTTAAATTTTAGATTCTCGCAGGGCTTTTTCCCCGCGAGTTGAAGTTATCTATAAACTGTCATTTGCAAAAAACTGGCCCGGAAAGGCCAGGAAAAGGCTGAAAAAGAGGGGAAAAAGGGGGAGAAGAGGAAAAGAAATGGGGTTGAACTGCTGCCCCGGCAGGGCGCTTGTAGGGGAAGGGAGGGCGGAGGAATCTGCAGAGGGCTGGGGGAGAGCTCTTTCCTCTTGCAATCACCGGGAGGGTTGGTATAATAAAAGAAGGGCCGGCGGGAACCGGCAGAGAGGGGAACTGAACATGGAATCGTACAAGTTTTTGTTGGACGTGGCGCTCATCCTTTTGAGCACCAAGGTGCTGGGGCTGATCACCCAAAAGCTGCAGCTGCCCCAGGTGGTGGGCGCCCTGCTGGCGGGGCTGATCTTCGGCCCGGCGGTGCTGAACATCATCCAGCCCACGGAGTTTTTAAACAGCCTGTCGGAGATCGGCGTTATCGTCATCATGTTTGGGGCAGGCATGTCCACGGATATCAAGGAGCTGAAGCAGGCGGGCAAGTCCGGCTTTCTGGTGGCCTTGGTGGGCGTGCTGGTGCCCCTGGGCATGGGCACCTTGCTGGGGTTCCTCTTCGCCCCCGGAGAGAGCGACCCCAGCCTGATTCTGCAGCATGTGTTCATTGGCACCATCTTGACGGCCACCTCGGTTTCCATCACAGTGGAAACCCTGAAAGAGATCGGCAAGCTGAACACCAAGGTGGGCAACAACATCCTGGCCGCCGCCCTCATCGACGACGTGCTGGGGCTCATTGTGCTGACCATTGTCACCAGCCTGGCCGGGGACACGGTGAACGTGGGCCTGGTGCTGGTGAAGATCCTGCTGTTCTTTGTGTTCGTGGCGGTGATGGCCTTTGTGGGGGTCAAGCTCTTTACCTGGTATGAGAACCGGTTCCAGAAAAACCTGCACCGGTTTCCCCTGCTGGCCTTTGTGCTGTGCCTTGTCATGGCCTTTGTGGCCGAGGAGGTCTTCGGCGTGGCGGACATCATCGGCGCCTTTGCCGCCGGCGTTATTGTGGCCAACACCCCCCGGGGCGCGTATATCGAGTCCAAGTTCCAGCCCCTCTCCTATTTGCTGCTGGCCCCCGTCTTCTTTGCCAGCATTGGCTTGAAAGTGGAGCTTCCCGCCATGGATTGGCAGATCCTTGTGTTTGCGGTGCTGCTGGTGCTGGTGGCCATCCTCTCCAAGCTGGTGGGGTGCGGCCTGGGGGCCAAGGCCTGCGGCTTCACCTGGCGGGAAAGCGTCCAGGTGGGCCTGGGCATGGCCTGCCGGGGCGAGGTGGCCCTGATTGTGGCCAACCGGGGCGCCTCCATGGGGCTGATGCCCGAGTCCTACTTTGGGCCGGTGATCATCATGGTGGTGTGCTGCGCAGTGTTCACCCCCATCGCCCTGAAGCTGGCCTTTAAGGGCAAGCGGGGCACGCCGGAGGCCGGTCCCTCCACCCCTTTGGTGGAGCGCTACAGCATGGCGGACAAGCTGGGCGGGATGACCGACGAGCAGGCCGAGCAGGTCCTGTCGGCGCAGAAAAGGAAAAAATAAGCGTTGAGCATGGCTTCTGCTGCTGGGGAGCCTATAGAAAACACACGGGAAAGGAGAGAACATCATGGAAGAAATGATCTGCACCGGCCCAGCCGGAACGCTGGCTTGCCTTTGGGAAAAAGCCGCTGAGGAGGGGCCCTGCCCCCTGGTGGTGTGCCTGTCCGGCGGGCAGGAGGAAGGGAAGCGGGCCTTGGCCCAGCTGGCGGCCCGGGCACAGGGGGCGGCGGTGGCTGCTGTGCCTGTGGAGGGCGCCCAGGAGGGGGCCTTGGCGGACCTGCTCTGGTCCCTGCGCCAGCGGGAGGACGTGGACGAGTGCCGTGTGGCCTTGCTGGGGACCCCCGCGGCGGCGGACTGGGTGTGGCGGCTGGGGAGCCGCTTTCCCCAGTGGTTCGCCGGGGTGTGCGCCATCGGAGGGCACGGTGACCCCTATGAGGCCCGCGCCCTGAAAGATGTGCCCCTGCGGGCCTATCCGGTGAAGGGCGAGCCCCTGGTGCTGCGGGACGGCCGGGCCGCGGTGGACGTGGAGCGGCTGGCCATGGGCCTGCGGGCCGCGGGAGGCTCCCAGGTGGAGGAGCGCAGCCCGGCCCAGGGGGACCCCTGGCAAGGGGCCCTGGAGGACGGGGCTGTGGAGTGGCTGCTGTCCCAGGACCGGAGGACTCAGTTCCAGGTGATGTGGCTGAAGCCCGGAGTGTGGCGCATTGACGACTGGTTCACCGCCAGCTGCTACCTGGTGGAGGGCCGGGAGAAGGCGCTGCTCATCGACACGGGCATGGGAGAAGGGGACCTGGCGGGGCTGGTGTCCCAGCTGACGGACCTGCCGGTGGAGGTGGCGGTGACCCATCCCCACCTGGACCACATGCACTGGATCGACAAGTTCTCCCGGGTGTACCTGCACAAGGAGGACATCGCGCCCCTGGAGGAACATCCAGAGAGCTATCCCAGCGCCCTGAGCCACCCGGGAGCATCCCTGCCGGAGCTGATGCCCATAGAGGAAGGCTCGGTTATCGACCTGGGAGGCGGCGTCCAGGTGGAGGTGTGGGAGCTGCCCGGGCACACGCCCCACTCGGTGGTGTTTGCGGACCCCTTCCACAAGTGCCTGTTCACCGGGGACGCCATCGGCTCCGGATACATCGTGCTGCTGATCACGCCGGAACAACAGGCCCTGGAGCTGGTGGCCCAGTACCGCCAGGCGCTGGAGCGCTTCGCCCCCCATCTGCCCCAGGCCCGGGACTACGCCTGGCTGGGGGGCCACGGCATTCAGGAAAACGGCGGCGACGGCCGCCACCAGCAGGACTACCTGGCGGGGGCTTCCCTGTACTTCAACCCCATCCGGGAGCGGGTCATCACGGACATGATGGCCCTGTGCGACGGCCTGCTGGCGGGGGAAATCCCCTGCAGGCCGGAGAAGAACTATCCCGAAGCCCACTGCGAGCTGGGCTGTGCGGGCATCAATTTCCGGTACATCTAAATAAGCAAGGGAAAAGGGCGGCCTTCGGGCCGCTTTTTCTTCTTGTGAAAGAACTTGAAAAACCGGAAAATAGTCCTGGTTTTTTAGTAAAATCTCCTTTCCTTTCCCAAAGGATATGGTATAATCACTGCGATGACAGAAGCCGGTCCACAGCTGCCCTGGGTGCGTGGGCGGGCTTCTGCTGCTAGATGGGAGGAGAGACCGATATGAAGGAGTATGAACTGTACACGGGGGCCTACACGGGCTCCAAAGAGGAGGCGGGCCGTTTCTGCGGCCTGGAAAACCCCTCCTATGTGCTGCCCTGGGAGGACCGGCTGTATACGGGGGAAAATGCTTCTTTTTCCAGGCGTCTTTAGAGCGGCCCGGCGCCGGGGTGGAGCTGCTGGAAAAGAGCGTGGAAGCCCTGGGCGGCCTGGACCTGCTGGTGAACAACGCGGGGGTCACACGGTTTGAAAACCTGCTGGACATGACGCCGGAGGTCTTTGACCTGCTGTTCAACCTGGATTTTAAAAACTACATCCTGATGATGCAGGCCGCGGCCCGGTACATGGTGCGGCACAAGGTGCGGGGGAGCCTGGTGAATATCACCTCCTCCCGGGGGGAGCGGGCCTACGCCGGGGACTTCCTCTACGGCGGGCTGAAGGCTGGGCTCAACCGGGCCATCCAGTCCATTGCCCTGCCCCCGGAGCAGGTGGAGTGGTTCCAGCAGTTCCGCAGCCAGGTGGCGGTGCCCCTGGCCATGGGGGAGCTGTTCAACAACCCCCTGGAGTGGAAGGAGCTGGTCTCCCGGCGGCTGATCGACTACATTCGGGTGCATATCAGCCAGATCGGCGGCCTGACCCCCGCCCGGAAGCTGGCCGCCCTGTGCGAGGCCTTCGGCGTGCGCACGGCCTGGCACGGCCCCGGGGACCTGTCCCCCGTGGGGATGATGGCCCAGCTTCATCTGGATCTGGCGGTGCCCAACTTCGGCATCCAGGAGTTCTCCGGCTTCTCCCTTGAGGAGGAAGAGGTGTTCCCCGGCTGCCCCCAGGTGAAAAACGGCTATCTTTACGCCAACGACCGCCCCGGTTTCGGCATCGACCTGGGCGAGGAAAAGGCGGCCAAGTACCCCTGCTCCTACCGAGAGCCGGGCTGGCTGCTGGCCCCCACCACCGACGGCACCGCCGTGCGGCCCTGAGGGATGGGGGATGGAAAATTTTGCGCCATTCTAAAACATTCTAATAAAAAACGCCTGGAAGCTGGCCTTCCGGGCGTTTTTCCGCTGCCGAAAAGGGTGGATAATGGGGCCAGAGCTGGCAAATACTAACTCACGAAACTAAGCGGGACGGAGGCCGCGGCCCCTTGCCCCGGCAGAATTTTGGGAGGAATGGTATGAAAGCAACAGGAATCGTGCGGAGGATTGACGACCTTGGGCGGGTGGTCATCCCCAAGGAGATCCGCCGCACGCTGAAAATCCGGGAGGGCATGCCCATGGAGATCTTCACCGATGTCTCCGGGGAGGTCATCTTGAAAAAGTATTCCCCCGTGGGGGAGATGGCGGCTCTGGCCCAGGCCTATGCCGGGGCCCTGGTGTCCCTTTCCGGGCTGGGGGCCGCCATCTGCGACGTGGAACAGGTCATTGCCGTGGCGGGCCCCGCCAAGAAGGAGCTGCTCCACAAACCCCTGTCTCCCCAGCTGGAGGAGCTGGTCCAGGGCAAGCGGCACTTTGCCGCCGGCGGGGAGAACACCGTGCTGGCGGCCCAGGGGCTGGCGGCCGCCGCGGTGGCGGTGTACCCGGTGGTTTCCAACGGGGACCCCATGGGCGCCGTGATGCTGCTGAAGGGAGAGAAGTCCCCCGCCCGGGCCAGCGCAGAGGCCCTGGAAAGCGCCCGGGCCGCCGCCATGTTCCTCTCCCGGCAGCTGGAGGTGTGAATCCCGGGGGCCGCGCGAGGAGAAAACGCAGAAAAAGCCTTGATTTTCCTGGCATGGGGTGGTATAATCACTAAGGTATAGGTAGGATGATGAAAGAGTGGGGCGACCCGCTCTTTTGTTTGCTTATAAAGCAAAAGCAGAAAAAGCGGCCCCAGGGCCGGGAAAGGACGGGAGAAGCATGCGTTCCGCGCCCAAGAAAAAAGGAAATGTGTCCCAGCGCGTCTGGGAGATGTGCGGGCCCCTGGCCCAAGAGCTGGGGCTGTCCCTGTGGGACGTGCAGTTCGTCAAGGAGGGGGCCGACTGGTTCCTGCGGGTATTTATCGACAAGGAGGGCGGCGTTTCCATCGACGACTGCGTGGACATGACCCACGCCCTGAGCCCCGTGCTGGACCGGGAGGACCCCATCCCCCAGGAGTACCTGCTGGAGGTCTCTTCCCCCGGGCTGGAGCGCAGGCTCACCCGGCCAGAGCATTTTGCGGCCTATGTGGGCCGTCCGGTGCGGGCCCGGCTCATCCGCCCCCTGGAAAACGGCCAGCGTGAGCTGTGCGGCATTCTGCTGCGGGCAGAGGAGGGCGGCCAGCTGGAAATCCAGCTGGATGAGGAGACCAGCGTGACCGTGGAGAAGAAAGAGTGCTCCTCCATCCATTCGGTGGATGAAGGGCTTGACGAATAAGGTAGCAAAGGAGCGAGGCTAGACCATGGCAAAGAAGAAGGAACCGGAGAAGCAGGGCAACGAGGAGCTGTTCCTGGCTCTGGATTTGTTGGAGAAGGAGAAGGGCATCCCGGCGGAGTATATGCTGGATAAGATCAAGAAGGCCATCTCCACCGCCTGCAAGAACAACTATGGCAACGAGGACGTGGACATCGACGTGGACCGGGAAAAGGGCGTCTTCAACGTGTACCTGCGCAAAGAGATTGTGGAAGAGGTGGAGGACCCCAACCGCCAGTACCTGCTGGACAAGGCCAAGCAGGTGGACCCCACCGCCTGCGTGGGCCGGTTTGTGCGCATTAAGCTGGACACCAAGCAGTTCGGCCGGGTGGCCGCCCAGACCGCCCGCAACATCATCCGCCAGGGCATTCGGGACAGCGAGCGGGGCCAGATGATGGAGGAGTTCCAGTCTAAGCACCAAGAGCTGGTCAGCGGCCTGGTGGAGCGCATTGACCCCCGCACCGGGGCCATCTCCCTGCGGCTGGGCAAGGCCGAGGCCGTGCTGCCGAAAAACGAGCAGATCGGCGGGGAGAATGTGAAGGAGGGCGACTACATAAAGGTATATGTGGTCGATGTGCGCGAAACCGAGAAGGGCCCCAAGGCCATTATCTCCCGCACCCACCCCGACCTGGTGAAGCGCATGTTCGAGACCGAGGTGCCCGAGATCTATGACGGCACGGTGGAGATCAAGGCCGTTTCCCGGGAGGCGGGCTCCCGCACCAAGCTGGCCGTGATGAGCAACGACCCGGCGGTGGACGCCGTGGGCGCCTGTATCGGCGCCCGGGGCAGCCGTGTCTCAGAGATTGTGGACGAGCTGGGCGGCGAGAAGATCGACATTGTGGAGTACAGCGAGGAGCCCAAGCAGTTCATCGCGGCGGCGCTCTCTCCGGCCAACGTGCTCTCGGTAGAGCTGGCGGAGGACGGCTCCCGCTCCTGCAGGGTGACCGTGCCGGACAACCAGCTTTCCCTGGCCATCGGCAACAAGGGGCAGAACGCCCGCCTGGCCGCCAAGCTCACCGGCTGGAAAATCGACATCAAGCCGGAAAGCGGCTTCTACGGCGAGGAACAATAAGGCGGCGCCCCCGCCCAATGGAACGGAGGAGAAGACCATGCGGCCAAAGAAAACGCCCATGCGCATGTGCCTGGGCTGCAATGAGATGAAGCCCAAAAAGGAACTGGTGCGGGTGGTAAAGGCCCCTCAGAAGGAGGAGGCCGCCCCCCCGGAGATCTCTTTGGACCTGACCGGCAAAAAGCCGGGCCGGGGGGCCTACCTCTGCCGGGACGCCCAGTGCCTGCGGCTGGCCCGCAAGTCCCGGCGGCTGGAGCGGGCCTTCTCCTGCAAGATCCCCGAGGAGGTCTACGACCGCATGGAGGAAGAGATCCAGCGGGCCCAGCAGGCCCAGGAGGAGGCGGCCCAGGCGGCCAGCGTCCCCCGGGACGAGAAGGGGCGGCCCATCATCGTCATCGAAGAGCCGGAAGAGGCCCTTCCCCAGAGGAGAGGGGGCGGCAGCGGTGGATAAGCTGCTCTCTTTGCTGGGCCTGGCCAGAAGGGCCGGGAAGATAGAGCCCGGGTTCGACGCGGCGGCCACCGCCGCCAAAAGCGGGAAAGCGGCCCTGCTGCTGGCTGCCCGGGACATTTCAGAGAAAACGGTAAAGAACCTGCGCTATGAGGGGGACCGGGCCGGCATCCCCACCCTGCGGGTGAGCGCCGGCATGGAAGAGCTGGGCCGGGCCTGCGGCGTGCGGGCCGGGGTGCTGGCCTTGACAGATCCAGGCTTCGCCAGGGCTGTGCAAAAGCTGGCGGGGGCCCCATCGGAAGAGAAGGAGGAACATGCCCATGATGATTAAATACAGAGTGCGGGAAGTGGCCAAGGACTTGAACATCCCCAACAAGGACGTGCTGGACACCCTGGCAAAGTATTTCCCCGAACCCAAAAAGTATATGACCGCCCTGACCGAGGAAGAGCTGGACGTGGTCTTCGAGGCCTTTACCCAACAGCGGAATATGGAGAGCCTGGACGCCTATTTTGCCCAGCGGGAAGCAGCTGCCCCCGACCAAGAGGCCGCCCCGGCCCCCAAGGCGCCTCAGAAAGCCCCGGCTTCCAAGGGGGAGGCCTCTCAGAAGGCCCCCGAGGGCCGCAGGCAGGAAAAGGGCCAGACCCCTGCCCCGCAGGCCGCGCCCCAGGCGCAAAAGCCTGCCGCCCCTGCGCCAGAGGCCCACAAGCAGCCGGTTCGCCGCGTGGTGGACACCCGTTCCTCCAACGTGAATATCGACAAGTACAACGAGAAATATGACCAGCTGGCCGACCAGAAGGTGAAAACCCGCACCGACAACGTGGTGACCAAGCAGAAGTTCCCCAACCGGAACAGCCAGCGCCGGGGCCAGCGCCGCGGCAAGCGGGAGACCGAGGCCGAGCGCCTGAACCGCATCGCCCGGGAGCGGGCCGCCAAGCACATCACCATCGAGGTGCCGGACGAGATCACCGTGGGCGAGTTTGCCCTGCGGCTGAAGGTCTCCGCCCCGGAGGTCATCAAAAAGCTGATGAGCCTGGGCGTGTTCGCCGCCATCAACGACACCATCGACTTTGACACCGCCGTGCTGGTGGCTGACGAGTTCCACGCCAAGGTGGAGAAGGAAGTGGTGGTCACCATCGAGGAGCGCATCATCGACGACAGCGAGGACGATGAGGCCAACCTGGTGCCCCGCGCCCCCGTGGTGGTGGTGATGGGCCACGTGGACCACGGCAAGACCTCCATTCTGGACGTGATCCGCCACTCCCACGTCACCGAGGGCGAGGCCGGCGGCATCACCCAGCACATCGGCGCCTACCGGGTGCAGGTGGACGGCCGGGACATCACCTTCCTGGACACCCCCGGCCACGCCGCCTTTACCACCATGCGCGCCCGCGGCGCCCAGGTGACGGACATTGCCGTGCTGGTGGTGGCCGCGGACGACGGCATCATGCCCCAGACCGTGGAGGCCATCAACCACGCCAAGGCCGCCGGGGTGTCCATCATCGTGGCTATCAACAAGATGGACAAGGAGGGCGCCAACCCCGAGCGGGTGAAGGAACAGCTCACCGAGTATGAGCTGGTGCCCGAGGAGTGGGGCGGCGACACCCCCTGCATCCCCGTTTCCGCCCACACCAAGCAGGGTATTGACGACCTGCTGGAGATGATCCTGCTGACCGCTGACATGATGGAGCTGAAGGCCAACCCGGACCGGGCCGCCAAGGGCACCGTCATTGAGGCCCGCCTGGACAAGGGCATGGGCCCTGTGGCCACCGTGCTGGTGCAGAACGGCACCCTGCGCGCGGGGGATACCATTGTGGCCGGCACCACTGTGGGTCGTGTGCGCTCTATGATGGACGACCGGGGCCGCCGGGTGAAGGAAGCCGGGCCCTCTGTGCCTGTGGAGATCACCGGCCTGAACGATGTGCCCGTGGGCGGCGATATCTTCAACGCGGTCTCTGACGAGCGCCTGGCCCGGGAGCTGGTGGAACAGCGCCTGACCGAGCAGAAGGAGGCCCAGTTCAACTCCCAGACCAAGGTCACCCTGGACAATCTGTTCGAGCAGATGAAAGAGGGCGACATGAAGGAGCTGAAGATCATTGTCAAGGCCGACGTGCAGGGCTCTGTGGAGGCCGTGCGCCAGTCCTTGGAGAAGCTTTCCAACGACGAAGTGCGGGTGCACATCATCCACGGGGCGGTGGGCGCCATCAGCGAAAGCGACGTTATGCTGGCCAACGCCTCCAACGCCATTATTGTGGGCTTTAACGTGCGGCCCGACCCCGTGGCCGAGGAGAACGCCAAGCGGGATGGCGTGGACATGCGGCTGTACCGCATTATCTACGACTGCATCGAGGAGATTGAGTCCGCCATGAAGGGCATGCTGGCCCCCAAGTACCGGGAAGTGGCTTTGGGCCGTGCCGAGTGCCGGGAGACCTACAAGATCTCCAACGTGGGCATGGTCATTGGCGGCCACGTCACCAGCGGCAAGATCACCCGCAACGCCCAGGTGCGCGTGGTGCGGGACGGCATCATTGTGGCCGACGACAAGGTGGCCTCCCTGCGGCGCTTTAAGGACGACGTGCGGGAAGTGGCAGAGGGCTACGACTGCGGCATCACCCTGGAGAAGTTCTCCGACATCAAGCAGGGCGACGTGCTGGAGGCCTACGAGATGGAGGAGTACCGGGAATAAACCGAGAAGCGGCGTAAAAGTTTTCGGTGCAGCCTTTTTCAAAAGGCTGCGACCTTAAAAAGCAAAGCGCAGCTTTGCGAAGAGAAAGGTAGGAGAACTGTCATACCAGGGCGAAGCCCTGTGAACAGTTCTCCGGACTTTTTTCACCTTGCTAGTATTTTTTCAAAAATCCCAGCGGAAGGCCATCCGAGCTTTGGCCTATGCGCTGCGCGCCGTGCGGCCGGAAGCTCTACATTCTTTCCCGGCTGCGCCCCAAGGGCAAGACCGTAAGGCTCCGCCTTACCAACCGCAAACTTTTGAAAAAGTTTGACCAAAACTTTGACGCGCCTTCGGCGTTTACATGTTTTCCACTTTTTTGCAAAGGAGGCATCGCTATGCCTAGCTTTAAAATCGACCGCACCACTGAGGACATCCATCGGGAGCTCACCGCCATCCTGCGGGAGGTGAAGGACCCCCGGGTGAAGGACTGCCTCCTCAGCCTGGTGCGGGTGGAGGTCACCAACGACCTCTCCTACTGCACGGTCTACGTCAGCACCATGGAGGGCTTAGAGCGCTCTAAAACCGCCGTGCAGGGCCTGAAGTCCGCCGCCGGGTTCATCCGCCGGGAGCTGGGAAAGCGCCTCTCCCTGCGCCATGTGCCCCAGCTGATCTTCAAGGCCACCGATTCCATTGAGTACGGCACCCACATCTCCCAGCTGCTCCACGAGCTGGAGCCGGAACAGGCCGGGGACGAGGCCGCCCCCAGCCAGGAGGGATAAGCCATGCTGGATTGCGCCCAAGCCGCAGCCCTGCTGCAGGGCTGGGACAAGATTTTGGTGATGAGCCACGCCTCCCCCGACGGGGACACCCTGGGTTCTTCCAGCGCCCTGCTGCGGGGCCTGGCAAGCCTGGGTAAGGAGGTGGCCTTCTTCTGCGCCGACCCGGTGCCGGAGAAGTTCGCTTTCCTGTTTGAAGGCTTGGCCCTGGGAACCTTTGAGCCGGAGCATGTGATGGCAGTGGACGTGGCGGACAAGAAGCTGCTGGGGAAAAACGCTCCTTCGGAGTACCTTGCCCGGGCGGAGCTGGCCATTGACCACCACGGCACCCATGTGCCCTTCGCCCGGGAGCGCTGGGTGGAGCCGGAGGCTGCCGCCACCACGGAGATGATCTGGGCCCTGCTGGGACAGCTGGGGGTGGAGCTGGCCCCCGCCGTGGCGGACTGCCTGTACACGGGCCTGGCCACGGATACCGGGTGCTTCCGCTACCAGAACGTGACCCCCCGCACCCTCCGCGTTGCCGCGGACCTGCTGGAGCGGGGCGCCCGGGCGGCGGAGATCAACCGGGCCATGTTTGAGAGCAAGTCCAAGGCCCAGGTGGAGGCGGAGCGCCGGGCCATGGACTCCATGCGGTTCTCCAGCGGCGGCAAATGCGCCCTGGTGACCCTGCCCTACAGCATCTTCGCCGAGACCGGCGCCCAGGAGAGCGAGCTGGAGGGCATTGCCGCCATGCCCCGGGAGATCCAGGGGGTGGTGCTGGGCGTCACCCTGAAGGAAAAGGAGGACGGCGCCGTGAAGGTGTCGGTGCGGGCTACCCCCCCGGCGGACGCCTCGGCGCTGTGCGGGCGCTTTGGGGGCGGCGGCCACCAGGGGGCGGCTGGCTGCTCGCTGGGAAAGGTCTCCCTGGAGGAGGCTCAACAGAAAATGGAGGAGGCCTGCGGCTCTTATTTGGCAGAGCTGGGGCTTTTGTGAGAGATCTGCGCAGGGGCGGCCCGGGGGCCGGCCCTGCGCTGGCATAGGGAACCTGTGAAAGGAGAGAGCTCAATGGAGGAAAGGCTTGTTCGGGAAATGATGCAGAGGGGCCGGGATTTCTTAAAATCCCGGGACACGGCGGAACTGGAGAAAAACGGCAGCGATTACAAAAGCGACCAGGAGCTGAAAAAGCCCCAGCCGCCCCTGGTGAAGCCCCCCATGACGGAAAACCGAATTGACCTGCCCCGGGACTTTGAGAACCTGGAGCTGGAGGACAACCTGTATCAGCTGCTGGTAAAGCGGAAGAGCAGCCGCGTCTACACCCAGGAGGGCATGAGCCTGCTGCAGCTCTCTTTCCTGCTGTGGGCCACCCAGGGCATCAAGTCCATCCGCGGCAAGAGCTACGCCACCATCCGCACGGCCCCCTGCGGCGGGGCCCGGCACCCCTTTGAAACCTACCTGCTGGTGCGCCAGGTGGAGGGCTTGCTGCCCGGCGCCTACCACTACCTGCCCATGACCCACCAGCTGGAGCTGCTCTCTCCTATGGAGGACCGGGAGGCCCTGGCGGACCTGATGGACCTTTCCCTGTGCGGCCAGCGGTGGGCTGCCAAGGGCAACGTGGTGTTCTACTGGAGCTTTGTCCCCTACCGCAGCGAGTGGCGGTATGGCATTTATGCCCACCGGATGATTATGGCGGACATGGGCCATGTGGGCGAGAACCTGTACCTGGCTTGCGCGGCTTTGGGCCTGGGCACCTGCGGCATCGGCGCCTATGACCAGAAGCTGTGCGACAAGACCTTCGGCCTGGACGGGGAGGAGGAGTTCACCCTCTACACCCAGAGCGTGGGCACCGTGAAGGCCGAGGATGAAAGCAAGGAAAAAGACTTCTACAGCTTTGTGGAGGAGCAGGGGCTGTAAGCGGGTGCGTGCCCGCACGGGGCGATTCGCGCCCTGGGCAGCTCGCTTCGCTGGTGCTGATCGAGCCGTCAACGCACGTCCGCGGGGGCTGCACCCCGGGCAATTCGCGCCACGGAGCGGCGGCTTACGCCGCGCTTGATCGAGAGGACAGCGCACGTCCGCGCCGGTCGTTTTGCTGGGACCCTTCCGCCCTTGCGGAACGCAAAAAGGCGGCATCTCCCGTCTGGCCACGCACCGGGAGAAACTGGCCCACAAGGGAAAACAGAGGAAGGAGGAATTCCGTGAACGGCATCATCATACTGGATAAGCCCCAGGGGTTCACCTCGTTCGACGGGGTGGCGGTGCTGCGGGGCCTGGCCCATGAAAAAAAGATCGGCCACACCGGCACCCTGGACCCCATGGCCACCGGGGTGCTGCCCATCCTGCTGGGGCGGGCGGCCAAGGCCCTGAACTTCCTGCCGGACACGGACAAGGAGTATGTGGCCTCTTTCCGCCTGGGAGAGCGCCGGGACACCGGGGACATCACCGGGCAGGTGGTGGAGGAAAGCCCTGCCCTTGTCTCCCAGCAGGCCCTGGAGGCCGCCCTGCCCGCCTTCCGGGGGGAGATCTTGCAGGTGCCGCCCATGTACTCCGCCGTGTCCGTAAACGGCAAGCGCCTGTATGAGCTGGCCCGTAAGGGCCTAGAGGTGGAGCGGCAGGCCCGGCCGGTGACAGTCTCCCGGCTGGAGCTGCTCTCCTACGACCCCCAGAGCCGGGAGGGCCGCCTGCGGGTGGCCTGCTCCAAGGGGACGTACATCCGGGTGCTGATCGAGGACATCGCCAAAGCGGCGGGGTCCTGCGGCACCATGACCGCCCTGCGCCGGGTGCGGGCCTGCGGCTTTGGAGAGGGGGACGCCCGCTCCTTAGAGGAGCTGAGGGCCCTGGCGGCGGAGGGCCGCCTGGAGGAGGCTCTGCGCCCGGTGGAGAGCCTGTTCGCCGCCTACCCGGCGGTGTGGGTCAGCCCGGCCCAGGCCACCCGGTTTCAAAATGGGGGCGGCTTGGATCTGGCCCGGCTGCGGAAGCGCCCGCCAGAGGGCCTGTGCCGGGTACGGTCCCCCCAGGGCACATTCTTGGGGCTGGGCCGGGCAGACTGGGAAACCGGGGAGCTGCGCTTTGTCAAAGCCTTTTGGGAAGGGGAAAACACACCATGAAAATTATCCGCACCTTGGAGGAGATGGGGGAAGCCGCCCCCTGCTCCTTGGCATTGGGGGCTTTCGATGGCCTGCACCGGGGCCACATGGCGGTGATCCACGCCGCCTGCGCCCCAGGGGAAGAGGGCGCTTCCCTGGAGCCCGCGGTGCTCACCTTTGCCCGCAGCCCCTCGGGCAACAGCGCGGTGCTCACCGGCCGGGATAAGGAGCGCCTGCTGGAAGCCGCGGGCGTGGAACGGCTGTACTCCCTGGACTTTGCCGCCGTAAAGGACTGGGAGGCGGAAGCCTTTGTCCAGCAGGTGCTGTTCGCAAAATGCGGCGCCCGCCGCCTGTGCTGCGGGGAGGATTTCCGCTTTGGGAAAGGGGCCCGGGGAGACGTGGCCCTGCTGCGCCGCCTGTGCCAGCAGGCCGGGGCAGAGCTGTATGTGGCGCCCCCCGTGCGGGAAGGGGAGCAAAAGGTCAGCTCCACCCGCATTCGGGCGGCGGTGGAGGCCGGGGACATCCCCTTGGCCAACCGGCTGCTGGGGCGGCCCTTCGGCTTCTCCTTAGAGGTCATCCACGGCAACCACATCGGCACGGGGCTGGGCACCCCCACCATCAACCAGGCCATCCCAGAGGGGTTTGTGCTGCCCAAGTTTGGGGTGTACGCCAGCTGGTGCCGGGTGGGGGGCGAGTATTTCTACGGGGTGACCAACGTGGGGGTCAAGCCCACGGTGGGCTCGGACCGGGTGCTGGCAGAGACCTGGATGCCCGATTTTCAGGGGGATTTGTACGGCAAGCGGGTGCGGGTGTTCCTGTTGGAATTCCTTCGGCCAGAGCGGAAGTTTCATTCTTTAGACGAATTAAAAGCCGCCATCCGGGAGAATGGAGAGCAGGCCAAGGCCGTCACCTCCCGGATTTCCCCGCCATATTTCCCGCAAACCACTTTACAAGAGGCAAAGTCCGTGATAAAATAATCAAGCTACCCGCCCCTCGGATAAGGGAGTCACCAACCCCTACCTGTGGACCGGGTGAATTTTAAGCGGCAGAGGCCGCGGAAAAGGTGGAATTTCCATGACAAAGACTGAAAAGACCGAGATTATCCAGAAGTATGCCCGCCATGAGGGCGACACCGGTTCTCCTGAGGTGCAGATTGCCGTGCTGACCAAGCGCATCAACGACTTGACCGAGCACCTGCGCCAGAACAAGAAGGACCATCATTCCCGCCGCGGCCTGCTGAAGATGGTTGGCCAGCGGAGAAACCTTCTCAACTACCTGACCAAGATCGACATTGAGCGCTACCGCGCCATCATTGCCGAGCTGGGCATCCGTAAGTAAGAGAAAAGCAGCGGGCTGTGGCTGCGGGCCTTTTGGGCCGGCGGGCACAGCCTTTCGCTCTTTTTGGGGCGGAACCTGTTTTACAAGCAAACCAGCCGGAGAGACGTCCGGCCGGCTTGTTTCCTTGTCAAACAGGCCCGCCCTTTGAAAAACCGCCCTGGCGGGAGCGGCCAGGGAGAAAGGAACCTGTTATGTTCGAGAATTTTAAAGTGTTCGAGACAGAGCTGGCGGGCAGGCCCCTGGTGATTGAAACCGGCAAAATGGCCCAGCTGGCCAATGGGGAGTGCCTGGTGCGCTATGGGGACACCGTGGTCCATGTGGCGGCCACTGCCTCTGCCAAGCCCCGGGACGGCATCGACTTTTTTCCTCTCTCGGTGGATTTTGAGGAAAAGCTGTACTCTGTGGGCAAGATTCCCGGCTCCTTTTTAAAGAGGGAGGGCCGCCCCAGCGAAAAGGCCACCCTCACCTGCCGGATGATTGACCGGCCCATCCGTCCCCTGTTCCCCAAGGACATGCGCAACGACGTGTCCATTGTCTGCACGGTGATGTCTGTGGACCAGGACAACTCCCCGGAGATCGCCGCCCTCATCGGCACCTCCATTGCCCTGTCCATCTCCGATATCCCCTGGAAGGGCCCCATCTCCGGCGTTTCCGTGGGCCTGGTTGACGGGGAGTTTATCATCAACCCCAACGCCGCCCAGCGCAAGGTCAGCCAGATGGCCGTCACCGTGGCCTCCACCGACGAGCGCATTGCCATGATCGAGGCCGGCGCCAACGAGGTCTCTGACGAGGACATGTACAACGGCATCATGGCCGGCCACGAGGCCAACCAGAAGATCATCCAGTTTATCAAGGGCATCCAGGCCGAAATCGGCAAGGAGAAGTTCCAATACCCCTCCAACAAGCCGGAGCCCGGCATGTTCGAGGCCATCCGGGACTACGCCGAGGACGCGGTCCGGGCCGCCCTGGACACCGACGACAAGAACGTGCGGGACGAGCGCCTGAAGCCCGTCTATGAGGACGTGCACGAGCACTTTGCCGAGGAGTACCCCGAGCAGGAGGCCAAGATCGACGAGTGCCTGTACCTGACCCAGAAGTATGTGGTGCGCCGCTGGCTTTTGGACGAGCAGAAGCGTGTGGACGGCCGCGGCATGGATGACATGCGCCCCCTGGCTGCCGAGGTGGCTTTGCTGCCCCGCGTTCACGGCTCCGGCATGTTCACCCGGGGCCAGACCCAGGTGCTCACCGTGGCTACCCTGGGCTCCATCCGGGACAACCAGCTGCTGGACGGCATTGACGAGGAGGAGAGCAAGCGGTACATCCACCACTACAACTTCCCCTCTTACTCTGTGGGCGAGACCAAGCCCAGCCGGGGCCCCGGCCGCCGGGAGATTGGCCACGGCGCCCTGGCCGAGCGGGCCCTGGTGCCCGTCATCCCCAGCGTGGACGAGTTCCCCTACACCATCCGCCTGGTCAGCGAGGTGCTGTCCTCCAACGGCTCCACCAGCCAGGCTTCCATCTGCGGCTCTACCCTGGCCCTGATGGATGCGGGCGTGCCCATCAAGGCCCCTGTGGCCGGCATCTCCTGCGGCCTGATCACCGAGGGGGACCGCTGGATGACCATGGTGGACATCCAGGGCATCGAGGATTTCTTCGGTGACATGGACTTTAAGGTGGGCGGCACCAAGAAGGGCATCACCGCCATCCAGATGGATTTGAAGATCCAGGGCCTGACCCCCGCCATGGTGAAGGAGGCCCTGGAAAAGACCCACAAGGCCCGCAACTATATCATTGACGAAATCATCTTGAAGGCCATTCCCGAGGTGCGCCCCGAGCTCTCTAAGTACGCCCCCAAGATGCTCTCCACCCAGATTCCCGTGGACAAGATCCGGGAGGTCATCGGCAGCGGCGGCAAGGTCATCCAGAAGATCTGCGCCGAGTGCGAAGTGAAGATGGACGTGGAAGAGGACGGCCATGTGTTCATCTCCGGCCTGGATCTCCAAAAGTGCCAGCGGGCTTTGGACATTGTGGACACCATTGTCAACGACCCCGAGCCCGGCTCCTACTACAACGGCCGCGTCACCCGGCTGATGGACTTCGGCGCCTTTGTGGAGATTGCCCCGGGCAAAGAGGGCCTGGTGCACATCTCCCGCCTGGACGTGAAGCGCACCGAGAAGGTCACCGACGTGGTGAACGTGGGCGACATCGTCAAGGTGAAGGTGCTGGAGATCGACGACAAGGGCCGCCTGAATCTCAGCCGCCGGGACGCCCTTATCGACCTGGACGGCGCCGTGCCGGAGAACGATATCTCCGAGAAGCCCCGCCGGGAGCACCGCGATAGGGACCGCCGGCCCCGGAGAGAGCACCGGGAGTAAACCCATAGCCGGGCGGAGCACTTGAACGCCCGTTTCCACATCCTGCAATCAAACAGGCCAGCGCCGCACCCAGGCAAGGTGTTGGCGCTGGTTTTTGTTTGCGAAAGGCGGAAGCGGCGCTTCCTGGTTCCCGGGTCCATTTGCATGCAAAGCTCCCTTTTGCGTGGAAGGCCCTGGGACGCTGCCCGTGCTCTGCTGCCTTTTTGAAGAAGGTGGATGAAAAACTCCCTTGCAATGCGTTCTATTTTAGTAAAGCAATACATTGTTTTCCCCGCTTCCCTGTGGTAACATGAAACTATCAATTTCCATGGAAAGGAGTCCTCCCCATGACATTTCAAGAGTATTTCCAGCAGGTGAAAGCCCGCTTTCTGGGCGCTGACATCTCCGCTGTCTCCGACCCCACCCGCATCCAGATCAACCTCACCGGCCAGGCCGCCGGCACCTTCTACGTGGAGATCAAGGGCGGGAACTTGGCCATCGAGCCCTATGAGTATCACGACCGGGATGTGGAGATCACCATTTCCAGCGAGAATTTCCAGAAGCTCATCGACGGCAAGCTGGACCCCGTGGCCGCCTTTACCTTTGGCAAGCTGAAGGCCCAGGGGGATTTGGGCAAGGCCCTGGAGCTGAAAAAGCTGCTGAAGTAAAAAGATTCAACGGAAAGGAGGGCGCCTGTGGAGAAAAAAGCCCTGATCGCCATGAGCGGCGGCGTGGATTCCAGCGTAGCGGCCCTGTTGTGCCAGCAGGCGGGCTTCGACTGCATGGGTGTCACGCTCAAGCTCTATGACAACGAGGACGCGGGCCTTCCCCGGGAGAAGACCTGCTGCTCGGTGGACGACGTGGCCGACGCTCGTTCTGTGGCTTTCCGCCTGGGGATGCCCTTTTATGTGTTCAACTTTAAAGAGGCCTTCCGGCGGGAGGTGATGGACCGGTTCGTCCAGGCCTATGAGCGGGGCGAGACCCCCAACCCCTGCGTGGACTGCAACCGGTACATCAAGTTTGAGAAGCTGATGCGCCGGGGGGAAGAGGTCGGCTTCCCCTACATTGCCACGGGGCACTACGCCCGGGTGGAGTTCGACGGGGACGCGGGCCGGTGGCTGCTGAAAAAGGGCCTGGATGAAAACAAGGACCAAAGCTACATGCTCTGGTCCCTGACCCAGTGGGAGCTCTCACGGCTGCTGCTGCCCCTGGGGGGCCTGACGAAGGAGCGGGTCCGCCAGCTGGCGGAGGAGCACGGCTTCCTCAACGCCCGCAAGCGGGACAGCCAGGACATCTGCTTTGTGCCCGACGGGGACTACGCCGCCTTCATCCGCCGCTACGCCGGGAAGGAGTTCCCCCCGGGGGCGTTTGTGGGCACCCAGGGGCAGGTCTACGGCCAGCACAAGGGCATCATCCACTACACTGTGGGCCAGCGCAAGGGCCTGGGGCTTTCTTTCCCCCAGCCCATGTTCGTCAAGGAACTGGACGTGGAAAAGAACCGGGTGGTGCTCGCTAAGGCCGAGGAGCTGTTCTCGCAAGAAGTGATCGCCCGGGACATCAATCTCATCTCCGTGGAGAGCATCCCAGCGCCCCTGCGGGTGAAGGCCCGGGTGCGCTACCGGCAGAAGGAACAGCCCGCCACCGTGCTGCAAACCGGCCCCGATGAGCTGCGGGTGGTGTTCGACCAGCCCCAGCGGGCTGTGACCCCGGGGCAGTCCCTGGTGCTGTACGATGGGGACACCGTGGTGGGCGGCGGGAAAATTGCCCGCAAGTAAATGGAAAGGATGGGCTGTGGCCTCAAACATATGGAACTGAAAGAAGCGGAAATTTTAGTGGTGAAGGTGGGCACCTCTACCCTCACCTATGAAAACGGGAAAGTGAACCTGCGGCGCATGGAGGAGCTGTGCCGCACCCTCTCGGATTTGCAGAACGCCGGGCGAAAGCTGGTGCTGGTTTCCTCTGGGGCCATTGGCGTGGGCATGGGTAAGCTGGGCCTGCCCCAGCGGCCGGAAGAGACGGAGAAAAAGCAGGCCCTGGCGGCTGTTGGCCAGTGCGAGCTGATGTTCCTCTACGACAAGTTCTTCGGGGAGTACGGCCACACCGTGGCCCAGGTGCTGCTCACCGCCGACGTGGTGGACTTCCCCCGGGGCCGGGAGAACGTGCAGAACACTTTCCGGGAGCTGCTCTCCATGGGGGCGATCCCCGTGGTGAACGAGAACGACACCGTGGAGACCCAGGAGCTGGAGGGCAAGAACTTCGGCGACAACGACACCCTCTCCGCGGTGGTGGCGGGGCTGTGCGGGGCCCAGGGGCTCATCATCCTGACGGATATCGACGGCCTGTACGACGGGGACCCCCGGCAAAACCCGGCGGCCCGGCGCATCCCCCGGGTGGAGGAAGTCACCCCCCAGCTGGAATCTTTGGCGGGAGGCGCGGGTTCCAGCCGGGGCACCGGGGGCATGGCCACCAAGCTGAAGGCCGCCAAGCTGGCCAAAAGCCAGGGCATCCCCACGGCCATTGTCAGTGGAAGCGACCTGAAAAGCATGTACCGCCTGCTGGAGGGGGAGGACGTGGGCACCCTGTTCCCTGTGCCTTAGGGCGTTCTTGTATGACAAAAGCAAAGGAGGCTGTACCATGACCATGAACGAAATGGGCGCCCGGGCCAAAACCGCAGCCCGGGCCCTTGCCAACGCGGGCCCTTTGAAGGAGACCGCCCTGCTTCGCGCCGCCCAGGCCCTTTGGGAGCGGCGGGAGGAACTTTTGGCCGCCAACGCCCAAGACATGGAGGCTGGGAAAGAACGGGGCATGTCCCGGGCACTGCTGGACCGGCTGGCCCTGACGGAGGCCCGGGTCCAGTCCATGGCACGGGCGGTGGAGGAGGTGGCCCAGGCCGCCGACCCGGTGGGACGGGTGCTCTCGGGGGAGACAAGGCCCAACGGCCTGCGGATTGAAAAGGTCACCGTGCCCCTGGGGGTCATCGGCATCATCTACGAAGCCCGGCCCAACGTCACCAGCGACGCGGCCGCCCTGTGCCTGAAGGCGGGCAACGCGGTCATCCTCCGGGGCGGGAAAGAGGCTTTCCGCTCCAACCAGGCGGTGGCAAACGTCCTGCGGAACGCCCTGGAAGAGGCGGGCCTGCCCGCGGACTGCGTTCAGCTGGTGGAGGACACCTCCCGCCAGTCCGCCCAGGAGCTGATGGCCCTGACGGACTATTTGGACGTACTCATCCCCCGGGGCGGGGCAGGGCTGATCCGCTCGGTGAAGGAGAACGCCCGGGTGCCGGTCATCGAGACGGGCGTGGGAAACTGCCACGTCTATGTGGACCGGGCCGCCGATTTGGACATGGCGGCAGAGATCATCTACAACGCCAAAACCTCCCGGCCCTCGGTGTGCAACGCCATTGAGACCATCCTGGTCCATGAGGAGGCGGCACGGAAGGCCCTGCCCAAGATCAAGGCCCGGTTGGACGAGAAGCGGGTGGAGCTGCGGGGCTGTGAAAAAGCCCGGGCCGTCCTGCCGGGGATCGCCCCCGCCGCGGAGGAGGACTGGGAGACCGAGTACCTGGACTACATCCTGGCGGTGAAGGTGGTCTCCTCCCTGGAGGAGGCCCTGGAGCACATCCACCGGTACTCCACCCGCCACAGCGAGTGCATCGTCACCCAGGACTACACCGCGGCCCAGCGGTTTTTAAACGAGGTGGACAGCGCCGCGGTGTATGTAAACGCCTCCACCCGGTTTACAGATGGAGGCGAGTTCGGCCTGGGGGCGGAAATCGGCATTTCTACCCAAAAGCTCCATGCCCGGGGCCCCATGGGCCTGGAGCAGCTGGTCAGCTATAAATTCTTAATACGGGGCAGCGGCCAGGTGCGCTGAGTTACAGCAGCAAAAACAGCAGGGCAAAGAGCAGCTCCTGGTTCTTTTCCTCCCCGCTGAGAAGCAGCAGCAGGGCCAGGATGACGGTGCGCTCCTTGTCCTTGAAAAACGCCGCCAGGGCCCCCTCATCGGCGGGAGGCGCCGGCGGGGGCTTGGGGGCGGGTTCCTCCTCTGGGGGAGGGGGCTGCTGCGGGGGTTCCCCTTGGGGCGGGCGGCGGGGCGG
>OIYW01000852.1_pt1 | contig 24484 bp, 19 predicted proteins | sample 1588351 | NCBI WGS metagenome assembly OIYW01 (sample SAMN03283268) | human gut metagenome | biome: human-associated habitat; material: feces | host: Homo sapiens | place: USA | collected 2013 | reverse complement strand
GAAAAATGCTCCGAGAAACGGAAGTTTCTCGGAGCACTTTGTCTACGGTCTGAAACCCCCAAGGATCATATCCTCGGGGGTTTTTGTTGATGTATATATGCTAAGGGGATTAGATAATAATTTGCATTACTCTACATCCTGTAATGCCTCAATTCCTTCCTCGCCTGTACGAACCTTGACAACCTGTGCCACGTCGTAAACGAAGATCTTACCATCTCCGATATGTCCGGTGTAGAGAGTCTTCTTAGCAGTCTCAATAACCTTTTCTACCGGAATCTTGCCAACGATTACCTCAACCTTAACCTTTGGAAGTAATGTCGCATCAAGCTCAGCTCCACGGTATTTCTCGCCGGCACCCTTCTGGATACCACAGCCCATAACCTGTGTCACTGTCATTCCTGTTACACCTAAGTCATTCATAGCCTTACGAAGCTTGTCGTACTTTGTAAGCTTTGAAATAATAACAACCTTGTGGATACCGCTTGCTGAAGCCGGTGTTGTTGCATTTACAACAGGCACTGCTGCATCCTTCTTTGCCTGAGAAGCTGTTGCATACTCAGAAGAACCAAGGTCTGTATTTTCATTGACATCCATAACATCACCTGATACATCCATGATAGCAAATCCTGCATATGCTGATGGAAGACCATGCTCTGTTGGGTCAAGTCCTACGATTTCCTCTTCCTCTGAAACTCTAAGTCCCAGTGTAGCCTTGATAACAAGGAATACGATTGTAATAGTAACTACTGTCCATGCTGCAACAGACACAAAGCCTGTGAGCTGGAGTCCTAAAAGCTTAAATCCACCGCCGTAGAAGAGTCCTACGAGCTCGTTGCCCTTTGAATCAGCGATTGAATATCCCGGAGCACTGTTTGTGGCAAAAAGACCAACAGCAATTGTTCCCCAGATACCATTCATCATATGTACTGCGACAGCACCTACAGGGTCATCAACACGAAGTACATTGTCAAGGAACCATACACCGAAGCAGACGAGAAGTCCTGCTACGGAACCGATAATGATAGCACCAAGTGCATCTGTTACATCACAGCCTGCTGTGATAGCTACAAGTCCTGCAAGTGAAGCATTCAGACACATTGACACATCAGGCTTGCCATATTTGAGCCATGTGAAAATCATACAAACTACTGTTGCAAGTGCAGGTGCGATTGTTGTTGTTACAAAGATAGAACCAAGCTGCTCTACTGATTTTGCTGCTGCACCGTTGAATCCATACCAGCCAAGCCAGAGAATGAATACACCGAGCGCACCGATTGTGATGTTATGACCCGGAATAGCGTTTACTTTTGTAATCTTTCCGTTTTTATCCTTTGTAAACTTTCCGATACGAGGTCCAAGAATTGCAGCTCCTACAAGAGCACTGATACCACCAACCATGTGGATGGCACATGAACCTGCGAAATCATGGAAGCCAATCTGTGAAAGCCAGCCACCGCCCCAGATCCAGTGAGCCTCGATTGGGTAAATAAGTGCTGAAATAACTCCTGAATAAACACAGTAGGAAATAAATTTTGTTCTCTCAGCCATAGCTCCTGATACGATAGTTGCTGTTGTCGCACAGAAAACCAGGTTGAATACAAAGTTTGACCAGTCAAAATCTTTGTAAGATGTAAAGATGTCAAATCCCGGCTTACCGATGAAACCAAGAACATCTTCACCTAATAAAAGCGAAAAACCAATCAGTATGAATACAACTGTACCAATACAGAAATCCATCAGGTTTTTCATAAGGATGTTACCGGTATTCTTTGCTCTGGTAAAACCTGCTTCCACCATAGCAAAACCTGCCTGCATCCAGAAAACCAATGCTGCTCCAATAAGGAACCAGACTCCGAAAATTACTCCACTAATCTCTTCTGTCATAGTAATGTCCTCTCTTTCCTGTTTCTTCTTTCATTTTTTCATTTTATCGAAAATAAAATTTATAAAAAAATAGAGACACTTCACCAATTTCCACAGCTTCGTGGTTCAGCAAAATGTCTCCATTTTATTATTATGTTAAATTAAATCATATATGCCGCTCTAAACAGCTTTCCGTAAGCTTTGGGCCTTAAACTACAAGGATTAAACCTCGAAAATTAAATCGCCGTATGATGGCATTGGCCACATCTCTTTGTCGACAATCATCTCAAGCTCATCAACCGGAGTACGAAGAGCATCCATAGCAGTCTTTACAACATCTCTGTAGTAAACAGCCTGCTCTCTGCCCTCTTCCATAGCACCGGCCTTTGCTGTCTCATCCTTAAGCTTTGCAAGTGCAACCTGTGCATCTGAGAGAAGAGCTGAGCTCTCTGTAAGAAGCTCTGACTGAACAGATACATCTGCATCAGCAACTGCACTCTTAACTGAGTTAACTGACTGTGCAAGTGATGTAATATACTTGATAACTGCAGGAATAATCTGCTTTCCGGCAATATCAATCATAGCCTTTGCTTCTATATTAATAGTCTTTGCATATGTCTCATACTCGATCTCGGCACGGCTCTCAAGCTCTGTCTTTGTAAATACACCGAACTTCTCGAATGCTGCAACTGACTCAGGAGCAACGTATGCAGGAATTGCATCTACCATAGACTTGATGTTTGGAAGTCCACGTCTCTCTGCCTCAGCTACCCACTCATCTGAGTATCCGTTTCCGTTGAATACGATTCTCTGGTGCTCTACTGCGTAATCCTTGATGAGATCATGTACAGCGAGGTCAAAGTTGTCTGCCTTCTCAAGTATATCACAAGCGTCTGAGAATGCCTCAGCAACGATTGTGTTAAGCACGATGTTGGCCTGTGCAACAGAATCCTGTGAACCAACCATACGGAACTCGAACTTGTTTCCTGTGAATGCGAATGGTGATGTACGGTTACGGTCTGTAGCATCCTTCATGAAATCAGGAATTGTCTTTACACCTGTCTCAAGCTTCTCACCCTTTAAGCTGTGTGTAGCTGTACCTGTTGCGATAAGCTGGTTCAATACGTCTCCGAGCTGGTCTCCAAGGTAGATAGAAAGGATTGCAGGTGGTGCCTCGTTAGCTCCAAGTCTGTGATCGTTTCCTACATCTGCTGCTGCCGCACGAAGAAGTGCTGCATGCTCGTCGATTGCCTTTAACATACATGTGAGTACAAGTAAGAACTGTACATTGTCATGTGGTGTCTTGCCAGGCTCAAGCATGTTGATACCATCATCTGTTGTGATTGACCAGTTGTCATGCTTTCCTGAACCGTTAACTCCTGCGAATGGCTTCTCATGAAGTAAGCACTGGAGTCCGTGACGGCCTGCCACCTTCTTAAGTGTCTCCATGATAAGCTGGTTGTGGTCAACAGCTACGTTGCACTCAGCATAGATAGGTGCAAGCTCGTGCTGTGCAGGTGCTACCTCGTTGTGCTGTGTCTTGGCTGAAACACCAAGCTTCCAGAGCTCCTTGTTTACATCTCTCATGTAAGCTGCGATTCTCTCACGGATAGCTCCGAAATAATGATCATCCATCTCCTGTCCCTTTGGAGGCATAGCTCCGAAAAGTGTACGTCCTGTGAAGATAAGATCCTTTCTCTGTAAATACTTCTCACGGTCTACGATGAAGTACTCCTGCTCAGGTCCGACTGAAGGTGTAACCTTCTTTGATGTTGTATTTCCGAATAATCTAAGAAGTCTCAGTGCCTGATCGTTGATTGCTTCCATTGATCTAAGAAGAGGTGTCTTCTGATCAAGAGCCTCGCCTGTGTATGAACAGAAGGCTGTTGGAATGCAAAGTGTTGCGCCTGCTGCATCCTGTCTGACAAATGCAGGTGATGTACAATCCCAGGCTGTATATCCTCTTGCCTCAAATGTAGCACGAAGACCACCTGATGGGAAAGATGAAGCATCCGGCTCACCCTTTATTAACTCTTTTCCTGAAAAGCTCATAAGTACTTTTCCGTTTGGCATTGGAGAAGTGATAAATGAATCATGCTTCTCAGCAGTAACGCCTGTAAGTGGCTGGAACCAATGTGTATAGTGTGTTGCACCCTTCTCAATGGCCCATTCCTTCATCTCGTGTGCGATAACATCAGCAGTCTCGAGATCAAGCTCCTTTCCTTCGTCCATAACCTCATGGAGCTTCTTGTAAACCTTCTTTGGAAGACGCTCCTGCATAACTGCATCGTTAAATACGTTCTCTCCAAAGATGTCTGCTACGTTGAAATATTCCTGTTCGCTCATATCTTACATCCTTTCTGTTCATCAATCCCCTTGAGTGAATTGTTATTTTCAAATAATGTTTAAACAGCTGCACAACATATAAACTCGAATATTCTTGTTTTATGCCGGACTTCTTAGTTTATTAAAAAAGAGGGCACTCCATCTATGGTGGAACGCCCTCGTTCATTTCGCTTAACATTATTTCTGAAATTAAGATACTCCTTTGAGTATCAAAAATCAAGTGTTTGCATTAAAAAAATTAAGTTTTATAAAATTTTACTACAAGATATAAATATTTTGTAAAGTAGTATGTGCAAAAATACCAAACATTATAGAAAGGGAACACCACATGACAGCAAAAGAACAACTCATAATAACAGATAACAGTCTGAACGAATACCGCAAAATACTGCAAAATGAGGAAAAGAAGGCATCAACAATAGAAAAATATATACGCGATGTAAAAAAGCTGCGCGACTTTGCAAAAGGACAGCCTATCACACAGGAGCTTCTGATAAACTACAAGCAGCATCTGCAGTCCTCCAACCTATATACCACATCAAGCATCAACTCATACATAGCCGCCGCCAACAATTTCTGCAGGACGATGGACGCACACCTGCTGCATATAAAAATGCTCCGCACCCAGCACTGCGCCTTCACATCAATACAAAATGAGCTGAGCATGCAGGACTACACTGCCCTGATAAAAACAGCCCTCACGCAGAACCGTACCCAGCTTGCCATGATAATAGAAACACTCGGAAGCACAGGCATCCGAATAAGCGAGCTCAAATATGTGACAGTCGAATCACTGCACACCGGAATGGCCTCCATATCCAATAAGGGAAAAATACGTCAGATACTATATCCACAAAAGCTGATATATGCACTGCTAAGTTACTGTAAAAGTAAGGGCATTCTCTCCGGCTGTGTATTCAAAACAGCAGGCGGAAAGCCACTCGACCGCAGCAACATATGGCACTCCATGAAAAAGCTCTGCAATTCTGCCGGAATAGATTCCGCAAAGGTTTATCCTCATAATATACGTCATCTGTTTGCCCGCTGCTTCTATGAGCAGACCAACGATATAGCCAAGCTTGCAGATGTGCTGGGGCACAGCAATATAGAGACCACACGAATTTATATCAAGACCTCCGGCAATGAGCACCGAAGGCTGCTGGACGGAATGGGGATGGTGGTGTAGGAGAGATAAGCTTACAGCCTCTCTCCCACCACCCTGCACCGCTTCCTGCAAAAAGCAATACCGTAGGCTAAAATATCACATCTGTCCTCATCTCGCAGAGCCTCATCATAGCGCTTATCCTTAATCTGTGCCATGGCAGCATCACACGCTGCGTCAAGCCCCTTAATCTCCTTCGCATACTTCACCTCGATGATGATGCCTGCATCAGGATCCTCCGGCTTGATTAAAATATCACTGAAGCCATCACCCGACTCACGATTGGACTTGATAAGCCAGTCCGGATTGCTGCCTCGCAACAGCCCCAAAAGCAGCCCATGATAAAAATTCTCCTTCATATCATCAGGTGCCTTGGTGTCCAGTATGCTAATCATACGTCCCATCACGATATTGAGCTGCCTTTCAATCTGCTGCTCATCCTTATCCAGGATAGCTCTTGATAAAAGCTTCATCGTGTCATTTTCATTAGCTACAACAGCCTTGAACCACTCCTGAATCTGGAGGACAAAGACCTCGCGTACCTCCTTATTGGGAATGACAAGCTTATACGCATAGCTTTCACTGTCAGGCAACTTCACCTCACCGATTTTTGTGAGGTAGCCTGTTGTAAAAAGTACACTCCAAATATTGTCAACACTGTTCTCAATCTCATCATATGTCAGGTCCAATCGGATGACTTTCTCAACTGCCTCACCGGCAATCAGGCGCTCAATCTCATCCTTTGTAGACGAATCGGCTCTGTTAATAAGGCGTCTCACCAGATTGTTTCCGCTGCTATTAATCCAATATGTCTGTGGCTTTGCATCGCTGTCATCACGCAGATGGTCGACATGATTTATTACATCCCACGGACAGTAAACATCAGCCCTGCCGAAATGATATCCGTCATACCACTCCTTTATCTCATCAAAATGCGAATCCATCCCATAGTCAGACAGCAGCTTTCTCACCTCTTTATCAGTAAAACCAAACTGCTCATCAAATCTTGAATCAGTAATTGACATGACCTTGAAATTATTAAGCCCTGTAAATATACTCTCCTTGGAAATTCGAAGACAGCCTGTGAGTACGGCAAACTGTAAAAATTCATTGGTCTTAAGCGCCTGGCCGAAAAGACCTCTGATGAGAGAAACCATCTCCTTGTAATACCCATTCTGGAAGGCCTTGTCTAATGGAACATCGTACTCATCTATGAGGATAACTGCCTTCTGTCCAAAATGCTTAAACAACAGCTTTGAAAGCATACGTATACTGTCCTCAATATTTTCATCAGTTTCCTGAAGCATCTTGCCGAACTGTGTCCTATCCTCATCAGTCAATGCATCACTGGTCTTCAAATAATAATGTCTGTCAAGCTCATTTTTTAAAATAGCACACAGCATACGTCTTGCAGTAGTAAAATCTAAACCATCCACACCCTTGAGCGACAGAAAAATGACAGGGTACTTCCCCATATACTCAGCACAAAGCTCTTTGTTGCCTGAAATATATAAACCATCAAACAAAGTCTTATCCGCGCCTATCTCAAAGAAGCTTTTTAGCATGCTCATATTAAGAGTCTTTCCGAATCGGCGTGGACGCGTAAAAAGAGTCACCTTTCCCCAACCCTGTAAGAGCTGCTCAATAAGCCTAGTCTTGTCAATATAATAGAAACCCAGTTGTCGGATTTCCTCAAAATTCTCAATTCCAACCGGTAAATTCAAAGTATTCGCCATAAAAGCCTCCAAAAAATAATCCGCTATACCATATGAATAGTATAGCGGATTTACCACCAAAATACAATTTAATTTATTCAGCCCTACTTCAGCTTCTGCACCACCATATCCACATACTTCCTGCAGATATCCTCACTCTCAGCCTCAACCATCACGCGAATAACAGGCTCTGTACCGGACTCACGCACCAGAATACGACCGGTGTCACCAAGCTATAATCTTAAATCCCCTAAAATTTTACCAAAATATAATCAGTAAACATAAAATCAAATAGCCTTCTTTTGGATGCTAACTGTATATCCATCACCTGCTAATGACCATTCTGGTAAGCTTATATTACATTCTCCTAAATTTTTGACTTCATTTGCTTCAAAAGAATCTGCATGATTCTTGCTAAACGCAGAATGAGTTGATGCAATAATATCATATTCTTCTTCCAAATTATTCATCAAAACAATATCAACCATAAATGACTTACATGGAAACGGAAGACCATAAGATTGAAAGAAATCCTCCGGTGGACATTCATAACTACTCCAATTATAAACACTGATAGGATATTTTTCTTCAACCTCTATTGAATGCTCACTTTGAACATAATAACTCATTTTTCCTCTATTTAGATTAGCAAATCTCTTAAATTTAAAATCAGATGTATAGTCCTTATTATTTATTAAAAGTTTATGTAATGTATATGTCTCTGCTTGATATTTAGTTGCTTGGAATTTTTTACCTATTCCTCTATGTTCATGACTCAAATATCGATACTCCATCTGATCTATAACATCAACTTTAAGATTCCCATTATCAGCTTTATATATCTTTGTTATTCTATGAAATGAATTTAAAATCCCATCAGCCATCGAAATCGACATAAACTTTGAACTTATTGTATCTGAAAAATCAGTCATATTTATATCGTTATAGCATCTTGAAATAAACGACTCAAAAATACTTCTAAATGTATTTTTCAATCTAATATCCGATAATTCATTCCAATCTGTAACTAATGAATCTCCCCTTACCCATCCAACAAGATTATAATTATCATCATTAAGTACCTTTGTTATATCAGATTGTACTACCCCTGATATTTCTGATATATTAGAAATAAATTTACATAATCCATTAAAAAGAACAAATCTTTTAAATGCCTCATATTTTTCTTTATTCTCTTCTTCAAATATCATGGTTCCTCTACCACATTTGGCAGCTTTTGAATGCAACATAGATTCATCTAATATAATTGCACAGACTGGCTTATTGATTGAGCATGCATACCGGTATTCCCATTCTGTAAAACTAATTTTTTCACTGTTTTCTTCATAAATTGAGCCATACATTCCTCCTAGTAAAAGGAAATAAATATCTGACTCATCAATCCATCTCTTAATTGCACCAATAACAGTTCCAGCACCACCAAAAATCTCCATGCCGGCCGGGATATGTCCGGCATCAAGAATTGCTTCAACCATTTTTTGGCGTTCATCTTTCAAATCTTCATAGGTTGATGAAACAAATATTTGCATTTTCTTCATAAGCACACCTCACAAAATCAATAAATTTGTCCAAAATTATTAACAATTATCGCTTTCATCAAATGCTTTTTTTACTGAATTATAATCCCAATGCAACACTCCATCATCTCCACGGTAACACATCGGTGCATGAACTCCAATATTTTTTACGGCTTCAGGACACTTTGACTTGTTTACGCATGCAGCTTTATATAACACAATAATCTTAATCCCTGCTTCAACAGCTTTATCGCATTCGTATTTAATAAAACCTCTATAATCAACAGAATGTCCTCTTGCACAAGAATATGTATGACTATTGTAGCTTTCACAATATGTACAACTTCCAGCCGTAACTGTATTTGTACTATTGCCTACGATTAATACAAATCGTTTTGATGCATCCAGTCTTGTTTTTAGAGATGATTTAATACTGCAGTTCAAGCTTGAATCATTAGCCTGTGTTAAATCATGAGCATCTGTAAATGAAAGACTCCAATAATTGCTACCATTCCATTGATACAATTTATCTACGGCATCCTTATCATGATCCCAGTCACCTGCTATGTATGTTTTTGTCCTATATGTTGCCATAATATCATCCTCCTCACCATATTCTAAAGTTCTGTAATAGGTATTGTTTCTTTGCCACTATTTCTTACGACAATGTATATATCTGAAACAATCAAATCCTTGTTCAACTTTAATGATTTTACTAAATATTCCAAGATAGCTCTTTCACCATACTTAGTTTTAGACAAACCCGCTCCTATCAATGGAATAATGACTGCATCCCCTTGTGATCTGGCATAACAATATTCAATCATCTTTTGCATAGCTAAAACATAATCATCTTTAGACGTATGGGCTGTTAAATCGCGATCAAAATAACTTAGCCCTAGGCAAAAAAATTTACAAACATCAGATTTCTTTATTTCAGCCACTGTGCCAACATCATATCTTTTTAAATTTCCTCTTCGTTTTTCTTCTCTTTGTAAATCTTTAGGTTTCAACTGCTGACGTTCAATCAAATCTTTCTGAATACAATCATTTAATGTATCCGAATCATAGAGTCGCGACTCATACAGTTTATTAAAAGCGATTCCATGTATAGATTTATTGCTTACCAAATCATTGTCAACCATCGTATCAAAACACCGATTCACTGCAATTACAATATTTCTTTTCTCACTGGTATCTTCAAGAATATTGTCATCTAATATATCACCATATTCCACATAGACATGATGCCCATTGTTTGCTTCAAAAACTGATATACGATTTTTACAGCTAAACACCAAAGCACAACACAGAAATGAAATAATCCAAATTCCACAAAATATAGCAAAACTAAACAACAATTTAAACCACACATTCCATTTTGCAGGTACTAAATCAGCTAATGAAACAAATGTACCTATAAATCCTAGAAATGAAAATGCAATTGCTGTCAATCTAAAAGATAATTTACATATATACTTTTTATTGAGAATAACCTTCTTTAAATTCATTATTATCCTTTCTGCAATAGAAGCACATAAAAAGTAAGTGCTCAATATTCCAACGTTAGATTTTAATTAACTCTTGCATCATCTTTACTAGATGCACGAGTTTTACTACATTTTAGTTTTTGCAAACAGTTTAAATTTCTCCACTCCACTGGGTTAAAGCCTCAAGCTGTTCATCAGACATATCACACTTGGACAATGGTCCAGAAGATATGTCAGATATGTCATCAACATGTCTTTCTGAATTTTAGTATACTTCACTGCTGTCTCGAAACGGCTTTCTTTACGTGGCTTCTGCTCGTCAAGCTGGCCCATAACGCATCGAGTATAGATTTTTCTTTTTCAAGACGGTATGGGCTTTCTCTGCTCAAAAGTGTGATTTTTGTTATGAAATCTACGCTCATACTCAAAACACTTTAAACAGAACTGTACTGCCGGATTGCTGTAATCGTACTGCATTCCTTTCTTAACCGCATCGATGAAATATCTTCTTGTATGCGCCCAGCAAGAGCAGAGCCTGATGCCAAGTAGGTTATTATATCCCTGATAGACATCCGTTTCCAGATTTCTCTCAGGTTAGTTCAAAACCTATATGCTTGTCTCATCGACCATAAGATATTTTCGTTGAAGGATCTGCCTGTGAAAGTTGTATGATAATCAACCTGTGAAGAAAAATTCTGTATCTGCTCACGTTAAGCTTAATGATCCTTTTTAATTACCGGATCAGTTCCGTCTGGGCTGCAATATTTGTATTAAGTTGACTGATAATACCCTTATTCTCAAGAAGTTTTGCGTCTTTTGCACTTACTTCCATGTGATTACCTGCTCCTTTTTCGATACTCTTATTATATCACAAAGTGCATTAAAAAAGGAAGCAGAAACGCTAGTATTTTCAACGCCTAAAAATGTAAAAATTGCCAAAACAAATATTTATGTTTAAAATGAGCAGGGGATTTTCTCCTGCTCATTCACTGTCAAGTCCTCACACTGACCATAACTATCTACTTCAGCTTCTGCACCACCATATCCACATACTTCCTGCAGATATCCTCGCTCTCAGCCTCAACCATCACGCGGATAACAGGCTCGGTACCGAACTCACGCACCAGAATACGGCCTGTGTCACCAAGCTCTGCTGCCACCTGCTCAATCGCTGCCTGTACATCCTGATTTGCAAGAGCCACTGCCTTGTCGGCTACTCGCACGTTCTCAAGCACCTGTGGATAGATTGTGAGTCCATCACAGAGCTCACTCAGTTTCTGCTTTCTGGCAATCATAACCTCCATCATCTTAAGACTGGTAAGAATACCATCACCTGTAGATGCATACTTTGAAAAAATTATATGTCCAGACTGCTCACCACCGATACGACAGCCATTCTGCTGCATATATTCGTACACATACTTGTCTCCAACAGCAGTCTTGGCATAGCCTATTCCAAGCTCATCCACACAAAGACAGCGATCCGCATCACCATCATAGGCAAAGCCAACATCAAGACCATTATCTACCACAAACTTCTGCAATCCCTCAATATGAGTAGAACCGGCATCATTATTGATATTGAAACCATTTGGCTGAGCATTGATCACATAGCACTTGGCACCGAGCGCCTCAAAAATGGACTTGGCCATATTCCAGGAGCTTCCGTTGGCACAATCGAGACCGACCTTCATCCCCTTGAAGGAATACACTCCGAGCGAAATGAGGTAACCCATATAGCGGTTGCGCCCCGCCACATAATCAACAGTGCAGCCGATGGCATCCTTGTGAGCAAAAGGAATATCCTCCCACTCCTGTCCGAAAAGACGAAGATTTCCATCCAGATAATCCTCAACAAGGAGAATAGTCTCCTCGTCCATCTTCTCACCATTACAGTTGATGAGCTTGATGCCGTTGTCATAATACGGATTGTGGCTTGCAGAAATCATGATACCGCAGTCAAAATCATCTGTTCTGGCAACATACGCCACAGAAGGTGTGGTGGTAACATGCAAAAGATACGCGTCTGCTCCCGAAGCTGTCAGACCGGAAACAAGCGAATACTCAAACATGTAGCTGGAGCGTCTGGTGTCCTTTCCTATCACGATTTTGGCAGGCTCTTCAAGCTGTTTCTACTTCTTGAGCTCACCATAATACCAGCCTAAAAATCTGCCGATTTTGTAGGCATGTTCTGCTGTTAAGTTTACGTTGGCTTCGCCACGGAAGCCGTCTGTACCGAAGTATTTTCCCATTTGTATTGTCTCCTTATGTATGATTTTAATCTTTAAACGACTAAATAAACTTATATATTCAAATTGTATAAAATTTTGTTAATAATAATGTTAGTTTACATCCTATTACTATAGATTATCTGACCATTCAACACATTATATTTATATAGAATTCTAGCAATTCATACACATCTCATTAAGTAATTTACTCTTACTTTTTATTCTTGTTCTTCCAATTCCTTATTTTTTTTCCATATAATAAACCGGTAAAGAAAAACTATTACTTCTGTAAAACTACTAGAAATACATATAGAATATACGTTAACACTATCACTTATTATTATTATACATAATATAATTCCTTGTATAATTGCACCTAATATATTTGAGAAATTTGCATATTTCGATAATCCTAATGAATTTAATACAGGGAAACATATTATATAAGTTGGAAAAATCACCACAATAGCCGGCATAATGCATCTTAATATATTGCCAGCTGCTGAAAATCCTTTCCCAAATAAGATTTCACAGATCCAGTCTGCATTTATAAAAATTATAGGTCCCATAACAATCATAAAAACTGTATAAAACAGTAATATTTTTTTAATCAATCGATAATTTTTTTTTCTCATCATGTATGGATATAAACTATCTGCAACAGGTGAAGATACTGACTTTGACAATGACAATATTTTATCAGCAGAGCTATAATACCCAACAATTTTTTGACCATTAAAGAATAATCCCAAAATCACTGTATTAGTTGCTTGATAAACAGTAGACGCTATTCTAGATATAAAAAAAGGAAACGATTTTCTAATTTCTGTTTTCCATACTTCGCCCTTAAAAAAGGTAAACCTTATTCCAAACTCTGTATATATATTTAACCAAGCAATTATAACAGCTATAATATTTCCAACAAGAAGTAATATTGGTAAGAATAAGTAGTCATTTGGTTCTTTTACAAAAACAAACATTAATATAGTAAAAATTATTTTCACAAAAACTGTCCTGTAAGTAATATACTTCATTTGTTCCAATCCTCTATAAATATAATCTGGAACCAATGAATTTATCCAATATGCTAAAACATATATCAATATTACATCCTTAGATTTATAGAATGAAGATAGACTATAACATAAAAAAATCATTACTGACATCAGTAACATTCCGCAAATTAATTTGTATATTGTAATAACCGTAAATAATTCAGACAGATATTTCTTATCATTTCTATGTACCGTAACACTTTCTGTACCTGATAATATAAAACCAAAATCCAAAATTAATTGTACATAACTCATTAATGATACAGCAAATCCTATATAACCATAATTTTGTGCGCCAAGAACTCTTGTCTGATACGGAATTGTAATTAAATATAATAATTGTGTAGAAAATGAAAGTACATATAAATATATCGTATTTTTTAATAATCGTGAATTAAATATTTTCATTTTATTATTCCTTGTATATTATGACGTAGTTTTACTGGTAATATTCTCTTAATAATATATTTAAAATAATCAACCAATTTATACCCCTCTGAATAATCACTCAATTTTTTTTCTCCAAAAGTAATATCATATAATTCATAATCATGTAATCTTTTTTTAATATCAGAAGGAACTGATAGTTGCCTGTTACATTTTTTTTCTTTCTCGAAATCAAGGTTTTCATATTCAATATTATCTTTAATCATATTAAACAAAGCTTCACCCTTAAAGCTATTAACCAGCAAAATAGATATAGGCTTATCAGGATAAAAATTGGCATAATCTCCCCATGTATTACAATCACCTATTGTAATATCTCCTACCCTTTTATCCTCTGCAAACTGACATTGATAGCATGATTTTCTAAAAGATCTTTCTTTCATAAAAAGTGTATAATACCCATTCTTTTTATAATCAATTATTTTATTATTTATAGAAATAGCATATCTTGTACGATCATATTTGCCTTTAATTCTAAATTGCATCTTCCCATTACTTTTGGTGATATTCAATTCGTTCAAATTCTTTTTCCAAAGTGCTGAAGAAGGAACCCCATGACATACAATATCAACTAAATATAAATGTTCGTAATTTGGAAAATGTAACTTTATGGCAGAACATTGACAAGGAGTTCCTGTAAAAAGTATATCCTTTTTTTCTTGACAGATTTTATTTATCTGAGGATATATTGTACTCATATCACTTTGAATGTATTTAGAACCTTGCATACTAACTATATCTTCTATTTTATTACTTATAATATGAACAGGATTTAACTCTTGATCCAAAACACATCCACATACATAACCTCCATTACTAATTATTGCATTAGCAAGTTCCCAAAATATACCACCAGATGTACTATTAATTGTATTAGTAACATCTGAAGAAATAGCTATATATGTGTCCTGCGGATATAGTTTTTTTATAGGATTTTTAAAACTACATACACTTATACATTTTCCACATTCTACACATTTATCTTTATCAATTTTGGGATAGATAAAACCATCTTCCATTGTTTCAACATCTAGCGCTCCAACTTTACATATATCAATACAACCTAAACATCCAGTGCATTCTTCAACCATTTTATATCATCTTCTCTTTTCTGTTTGATTATTTTATTAGTATTTTCAAAATTCATTGTTTCATCCCATTTAACCAATTCAAGCAATTCCTGCATTCTTTGATTGTTCCCCTCTACTGGTATTTGGACAAATGGGGTGTTGAGATTTAATGAAAATGCTGTCCCATGAAAAGAATTAGTTATAACAAAAGCTGCATTATCTATCAAATCTATAAATTCATAAGGATTTGCTCCAGGGATAACTTTATCAATTCCTTTCGGCTTAAAAGTATTTAACATAATTTTATATACTGGTAACTTATATTTTTCAGAATATCTTTTAAATAACTCTGATTCATTTGTGTGATTACTTCCAATAGTAAAGGCTAATATATAACTTTTAGGGATAAATTTATATTTTATATATTTTTTATTATCAACTACAATTTCTCTCCATTCCGTTGCATCTATTAAAAGTGTAGGATCTAGAATAGTATAAATATTTTTATCAACTATTCCTTCAATTTGATTTTTAGTAAACTTTTCTCTAACACTTATATAATCATATTTAGACAATAACTCTCTAAAAACGTTCTTCTCTTGTTTCGATATTATATATCCCCCCATGCTTGAAGCAATAGAGATTTTCCTTATTGCATTACCAAAATCTAATAAAAAATGCCGATCAATTCCATGACTAATTTTTCCATTCCATATCTGATCACTACCGGAAATAAGTACACTACACTTGTCAACTGAATCAAAAGGAATAACTTTTTCATTACATATAAATTCATTAAATGCTCTCTTTTTGTAAAATTCATTACGAAACAATACTCTTTTTATCATAGTTGCCGCAATTTCTTTAATAGTTCCCTTAAAAATAAATTGCCAACTTTTTTGACGTGCTTCATATTCATTTACATAATCTATAAGATATACCTCATCAGAATTCATTAGCTTTCGTACACATTCCTGTGTAGCTATAGCTTGTAAACATGCGCCATAACTTAATGATTTATGATATGTTATTATTCCTACAATACTATTTAAATTTTTCATTATACACCCTCAAATATTCCTTACACACATTTTCAACACAACATTTTTTCAATATAGTATAATTACTACTTACAAGGAAACTATTTATAGCATTATTAATTGTCCTCACACAATTTTCAATATCATCTCTTTTAGAAATAAACTGTGAATATTCTCCAAGCATAATTTCATCTGCCCCATATTCACAATCAGATGCCACTACTTTTGTTCCACTAGCAAGTGCTTCTATTAAAATCATCGGAAAAGCTTCCCTATCTGATGTTTGTAAAACAAGCTCAGCTTTGTTCATCCATTTATAAACATTATTTTGCCAGCCTAAAAATTTTACAGAATGTTGTAATTCTAATTTATTAGTTAGTTTAATCAATTCAGATTTTAATTCACCTTCTCCAATAATATATAAATCATATTTTTTATAAAACTCTCCTTTTTTAAAAATTTTAATTGCCCTATCAAATCTTTTAGTTTGTATTAATCTTCCAACTACTAAAATATATGGTTTAGAAATATCTCCAATTGAATTTTGCCTTAATTCATATATTCTCTGCAAATCAATTGGATTGTATATGCATTCCAATTTTTTTATCCCCATCTTTTCTTTCATTTCTCTTTTTAAACCTTCTGATACACATACATTATTTTTAAATTTATAAAATAAATCATATCCTATACGATGTCGGTTTTCTTGCAGAAGCGAAGTATGTTGAACATACAAACATTCTTTTTTTACAATACTTAAACTTGCGCATATATGTGATAACGGCAAATGTGCTGATATTAGTGCATATCCATCACTTCCATAATTTTTTTTAACAAAACTATTAATATTCTTTTTTGCTCTAAAAATAGAATCTATCAATTCCAATTTAGACATTTTCTCATCAAGTTTTAAATTACATATATTAAATTTAGTGTTGCTTTCTATATAAGAGCTATTTTCAAATAATGTTATAAAACAAACATTATATCCCTGTTTAACATATTCTTCTCCAAGATTAACGCAAACTCTTTCAGCGCCACCTTTTCCAAAAGAATTGACAAAAAATAAAATACTTCTCATTTCTCCCTCATTTCATTTCTAGAATAATTCATATTAACTAATACACATGAAACAAATATAAAATATTGTAAATATAATGTTTCAGATGTTATTGCAAAACACAAGTAATTTACCACAATTAAAAAATAAATATTATTTATAGATTTCAGATTAAATTTAAATACCTTATAAAACAAAAATAAACTAATCACACCGATTTCAGTAAGTAGTTCTACATATGTGGAATGGGATTGAACTATCCAATGTCCTCCATAAACATTATTAATATAAAATCTAAAACCACCTAATCCTGATGGCATATAATGATTTTCTATAAGCATATTAAATGCATATTTCCACAGAGAATATCTGGTTTTCAGTGTACCCATACTTGCCATAAAGTTAGTTTTATATAATATAAAAGGTAATAGCATTATTAATATCACAAAACAAGATATCAATACATTTTTTTGTCTCTGAGTAACCTTTATTTTAATAAATAATATATAAAAAGCTAAAGACGGAAGAATCATTATAATCTGTGTTTTTGAAAAAGAAAATGCCATACATATTATTACAAATATAAGTAAAATATAATCCCACCACCGTTTCTTATTCCCCAAAAGCAACAACATTTGAGTATAAAGAAATAAAAAAGCATAATTAGCATCTTCTGCAAATCCAGCAATACGAAACATCGAACCAAATAAATTAACTTGTTCTATTCCCTCGGATATCATTCTCTCTCCGGTATACATACTACTAGGTATATCAATTGAAAATAATACTGCAAAAAAAGATAATATTAGAATACATATAGATAATTTATATATATTCAAAATAAACTTTTCATTAATTTCATTTTTGTATATTATAAAAACTAATAAGCTTAAAAAATTACCTATATGCAATATCGTCAGTGATTTTAACTCATCAGATACTATATTCTTATTTCCCAGAATAAATATATACGAAAAAAAGAGACATCCATATAATAAAAATAAATAGAGATCATTTTTTATGAACTGAACTTTTCTTTTATTTAATATAGCTCTTCCTATTAAAAACAAAGCTAATATGACTAATATATATCGCAAATCAATTCCCAAAAAAAGGAACTCCCTATTAATAGTCGAAAATATGAATAGTGCTGTAAAACAATTAAAAATCATCAAGCAAATTCCTTTCAATAGTCTTCAATGCAATATTTACATCAAATCGTTTTGCCCCTTCTTTTGCTCTTTCTGCGTATTCAGTTAGCATTTTATTGTTTTTAATAAATTTATCCATGCCATCATAAATACCCTCTGTAGAGTTCTCAGTAATAAATCCATATTGTCCCTCTTCACCAAATAATTCTCTCATACCAGAGCAATCAGTCACGATACATGGCTTTCCTAAAACAACAGCTTCACTAGCTACAGTTGAAAAACCTTCTGCTCTAGAGGAACATATAAAGACATCTGCAAAATTCATATAAACATATGGATTTTTTTTGAAACCCAAAAGATAAATCACATCGGACATATTATTTTTTTCTATCTGACTCTCTAGATTTTTCTTTTCGGGACCTTCACCTATTATATATATCTTAAACTTTGCATTCTCTTTTTTTAATTTTGTTGCAGCATCAATCAATCTATCATATCCTTTTTGATTTGAAAGTCTACCAACAGACACAAATGTTAAACAGTCTTTTTCTAATTCAATTCTATCTAATGATTTATTCGAAATTTCTTTACTGTCAATAATATTATATAAAGTTTCTAACTTCTGTTCTTTAATTCCAAGCTTTTGTTTAACACTATTTTTTACAACATTTGAAACACATACAATCTTGTTAAATTGTCCATATATTTTCTTTTCTTCATCTAAATTCTTGAAAAAAGATTCAGATTTTCTTTCATTTAATAAATCAACATGTACCCATGAGTACTTAATGGATTTATCATTATTTGAAGATGCAATTATCTTTGCACAAATTCCCTCCAAAAAAGCAATTTCATAGTCATATTTTTCTTTAACAAAATGCTTATAGATTTTAGCACAATTGGCATAACGCCAAAAAACAGTATATGTCTTTTTCATTATCGCCTTTATGCAGGAATAATTTTCATGTAAACTTCCTGATTTCTCCCCGCTTTTTTTAGCATTTCCATGTGGAAGTTTAAAAATTGTTTTATATTTTATCCCTTTTGCAATATCTTGTTTAAATATTCCAGTATCAATAACTGTCATAAGTGTTATATCATATTTAGACTGATCCAAATTATTCACAAGATTAATAAGAACTTTTTCTGCCCCTCCGGCTCCTAAAGTATGTATTAAAAAAAGTACCTTCTTCACAATTAAATATCCCTTCTATTGTATTTTAACTTTTCCACTCGCCGTAGTCTGTCCCTCAGCAATTCCCTCAGTACTCTCCGGCATAAACAGTATCTTTATTGTAGCAAGTATTATTTTCACATCACTCACAAGCCCCATCTGATTTACATACATCAAATCCATTTGCAGCTTATCGTATGGTTCTGTATTATACTTTCCATATACCTGCGCATATCCTGTGAGTCCTGCCTTCACCTGTAGTCTCAATGAGAACTCCGGCATTTCTTCCACATATTGTGCTGCTATCTCCGGTCTTTCAGGTCTTGGTCCTACCACTGCTAAATCACCTTTTAGAATGTTTATAAGTTGTGGTAATTCATCTATTCTGCAAGCTCTGATCACTTTTCCTACCGGTGTGATTCTATCGTCATTTTCTGATGAAAGTCTTGCCACACCATCTTTCTCTGCATCTACCTTCATACTCCTAAACTTGAGTATCTTGAATTCTCTGCCATTTTTCGTCAATCTCACCTGTTTGTAAAATACAGGACCATGATCATATGCCTTGATAGCTATAGCTGTTATAAGCAGGAATGGACTTGCTATAATCAGTCCTATGAGAGAGATTAGTATATCCATCAATCTCTTCATCACTACATAGAACAGGCTCGGCGTTGCTCTCTCACATATCATAACCGGCAGATTTGCCATCTGTAGAGTTTTTGCATTGCTGATTATGAAATCACCTATATTTGGTCTGACATATGCTCTTATATCATTCTCCACACAGTACTTTATGATGTCATTTCGCTGTGAAGATGTAAGTCCACAAAGCATAAGTGCTGTTGCTTTAGTGTTTTTCATTTTCTCAACCAGCTTATCCATCTCATCCTGTCCTGTAAGCTTAAGTTCTCCTACTGGATTGAATCTCCATGTCAGTCTGTCTATTATTTCTCCACCATTTTTGAAGGCTTCCTCATTATCATATACAAGAAGTACATCTGCCGCTTTGAACAGTCTGTTTGTCAGATGATTCGCCATATATGACCATATGGCACTTACAATTATTTCCAGTACTGTTACCAGAAGCAGTGGCAATATGCTCTTTGGTCTTCTCGTAAGCAGGAGTATGACTATGTACATCATTGCATTAGTTATAAATATTGCAATCACATGTGAATAAATCAATTCCGATATTCGGCTTATCTTCAAATCCACACCGCCATACAACTTTGTCATTACTCCTATTAAGCACAGATACAGGAGTACTAGCAGGTAATCACCCTTTCTATAAAATGCTGTTCCCCACATTCTTCCCTTATAGTATGCATACCATATCGCCGCAAAGAGTATGGTATTGATTATTACAATTGAAACCTGTAACAGAAACAACCCCGCATTTTTCCATTGTTTTTCGTGACTCATTTTTTTCTCCTATTTCCAATCCATCCCAATGCTGTCGAGCATTGCTATTCTGCTCTCGTCCAGCATCATCCCTGATGAATTTGGATTTTTTCTTTTACTTCGTATATTTGATATCCACCTGCCCAGCTTCACTCCATCCACGCAATATGCCACCGGTATGTTGAGATTGCCGTGCTCGGTGTAGTATTCCTTTGCCAGCTCATACTTGCTGTTCCACACCGTATTGTTGGTGTTTTCCAAGTTGATGCCCAGCTTTTTAAGCTGCGCTTTCTGCTCATCGGTCAGTGTTTCCGCTCTCATTTTCCTGCCGCTCTTTCCATTCTTGATGGATGAAAGCCAGTTGCCGAGTGCCACACCGTCCTCGGTGACATACCTTACCGGTATGTGCAAATCACCTGTTTCTTCATAATATTTCTTTGCAGCACTGATATAGACATCCCATATCTCGCTGTTTTTATCCCAGATCATGCCAAGCGCTTCGAGCTTTTTGAGCTGTTCTTTGTTGAGTACTGCTTCCTTGCCCTTTTTCTTGGCTGACACACGAATGTTGTTGATCCATTTGCCCAGCGGATATCCGCTTTCTGTGATGTATCTTGACTTGATATCCAGATTTCCATGCTGCTCATGATATTTTTCCAGCTCTTCATAGGCTGTATCAAAGCTGTTTTTCCTGACATTCCATATCATGCCTATCAGGTTCAGCTTTTCTATCTTGTCTGCTGTGAGTCCTCCGGCTATCTTACCTGAGTACACCTTGCGCTGGGTCTGTATCCAGCTTCCCAGTGTCAGTCCATCGTCTGTCACATAGTCCTTTGGCACCTTGAGGTTGCCGTGGTCTCTGTAGTATGCGCAGGCTGCCAGATAGTAGTTGTCCCAGGTTGATGACAGATTGCTCTGCAACTGTCCGAATAGCTGACGGCATTCCTTCACTTCGTCGTATATTCGGAATCTATCCTTGAACTTTTCTCTCTCCACCTGTGTACATGGCATGAGTGAGAATGCCTGGTCTATCTCTTCTGTCAGACAATCGATGCTGTAGAGGCTCTCGAAGTTATCCACCAAATCAAATATGATTGGTGTCTTATTTGTGCCTGCCGAGAGGCATCTGCCTATCTGCTGCATATAGATGATTGGTGACACCGTCGGTCGAAGCAGTATGACTCCGTCCACGTCATCCACATGTACGCCCTCGTTCAGCATGTCTATGCAGTACAAGAGCTTTAGATGTTCACTCTTATCTGCTTTAAATTCTGCAAATGCCTTTGAGGTCTCCGGATTGCTGTAGTATGCCACATATCTGTGCGGACTTGTATCCACATTGTCAAACCACTCGTGCATATGCTCTGTCATCTCATCCATGTGCTCACGGCTGGAACAGAATACGATGTACTTGCCATGTATTTTTCCTTCCATGCGCATATGCTTTTCAAAGATTTTGTCAGGTCCGTCCGCTTTTTCCAGCGCACGGCGCAGCTGTTCGAGCAGCTCCATATTCTTTCTGGCACTGCTTCTACTCTCCATTGTCTGTATGCGCTGCTTTAGCTTCTTGAGCTCCTCACCATAGGAGTACATCGCCATGACGTACTTTGGTGTAGAGAGTACCCCCTTCGCCATCGCTTCGCCCAGTGTCATTTCTGATGCTATGCAGCCGTCGAATATTTCCTCTGCCATATCTCTCTGATTGTCGAGATAGCGTATGTTGGTGGCTGACAGTCCCAGTATTTTTGCTGTTTTATGAGCATCCAATAGCTTTCTGACGCTCTTTCCCCATTCTGCCGCGCCGCATCTGTGAAACTCATCGAGTATGATGTAGTCCGGCTGTATTTTCTCTATAAGCTCCTCATTGTGCATGAGTTTGCTGTATGAGATAAATGTGATATTGTCCGGGGATTGTATTTGTTTATCTGATGAATCAGGCTTCATAAGCTTCTGCAGATTTTCAAGCTGCGTATGATATATGTAGCTGCTTGGTGCCAGCCAGTACACACTCGCCTGCGGATGCTCCATCGCCAGCTTAAATGCTATGAGAGACTTCCCTGTTCCGGTAGGATGTATAATAGCTGCCTTTCCGGTCTCAGCCATCATAGAAATGGCTGCTTCATATGCCTTTTGATTGTGCTCAAAGAGTTCTAATTTCATGGCATCATGACCTTCCTGCGGGTACCACATAATAAACATTATGTGGTAAAGAACGTAGGATTTTTTAGCCCAAAATGCCTCTAAAGTACTGTTGAATTGTATAATTATCATCAAATGGATACATTTTTCTTGTCATGATTTGACAAAAAAGAATTTTGTATGACTAAATTTCTTGTTTTTTAACCGTAAAGTGGTAGAATAATATAGATGAATTTGGAATTTACCACATAATGTTTATTATGTGGTATTTTTTATGCTTAAATACGGAAAAAGGCAGATGTGGGAATGTCCCACATCTGCCTTTGGACTATTTGTCGCTATAATGACCCTGGCACGAATATGCAGCTCCACTCCGTGGACTGTAGATTACTCACTTGCCAGCTTCTCTAACTCTTCCATTGATTTTGAAATTACCTTTCCATCTTTAGCTTGCTGAATCGAAGAATTAAGTTTATACATATATTCTTCATTCTTCGACAATATTCCAGATACTGATTTTATCGAATCTTCTGTCACATTAATTGACATATCACCACACCCTTTCTTTCGTATTATACTGTTGTTCTCCCTCATTTAAATATTATATCGAACAAAATATGATCTGCTAGCTCATTGTGAAAAGCTAAATGTGATTTTTTAGTTGAATTTTCACTCAATACGTGTTATATTGATTATACAAAAAGGGTGTCACCGATAGACGGTTGACCCGATAATTGTTAAGCTTTAGAAAAGCCGCTCAGTTTTCTCAGGACATGGGCGGCTATTTCTGTGTGTTGTTGTTATCTTTGCCAAGGGAATACCCTATTCCAAAGCAGGTTAAGCCAAAGCTTACCACTGCGATAAAATCTATAATACTCATATGGCTCAGCCCTACTTTCCAAGAAATCATTGACTCCTTCAGATTCCCTTGCGGGTTTCTATGTAATCGGAGGGTCACAGTCCCTCCGTAGAGGGTCAACCGCCTACCGTTATGGTTGCACCCAAAAAAATTTTATCATAGCTTAATAAGATTTTCAATGTAAATTGTATTACAACCGAAAAGCATTAAATGTGCTATCCTTGCAAATCATTTCTCACCTAAAATGAATTTCTAAATTCCACCGCCCAATGGGGTGATGGAATTCACTCTCGCACAGTAGATATTTACTCTTTCATATAATCATGTTATGGTTATGACTCCTTCTGACAGCAGTAGAAGGAGAATCATTATGAGTAAATATATACCAGGAAACCAGAAGCACCTTACTTTAAATGATCGGATCTATATTGAAAATGAACTGGCAAAAGGGACTACATTTAAAGACATTGCAGCATTTTTATGTAAAGATCCAACAACTATATCTAAAGAAGTCCGTGCTCATCGGCTTTCAGATTGGTATCACAAAGGTACTTTTTATAACGCAAAGAACTTTTGCATTCATCGTTACCATTGTCAAAAGACCAATGCCTGTGGAAAAATCCTTCTCTGTGGCATTAAATGTGCCTCATGTCCTACATGTAATCAGACCTGCAAGGACTTTGAAAAAGAACGATGTAAACGATTGGACAAAGCGCCATATGTTTGCAATGGCTGCACGA
>OIYW01000838.1_pt1 | contig 24746 bp, 24 predicted proteins | sample 1588351 | NCBI WGS metagenome assembly OIYW01 (sample SAMN03283268) | human gut metagenome | biome: human-associated habitat; material: feces | host: Homo sapiens | place: USA | collected 2013 | reverse complement strand
ACTGCATCCCGCATGTTCCCAGCATGCCGCAGGCCTCCGGCGGCTGGCCGTTCAGTATCAAAAGCAGATTGTCAAAATAGCGATGATAGCGCTTCTTTCCACTCATTGCATCTTGATGCCAGCAATCAAACGCCGTCTTAAGGTATTGCTCAAACCGCTCCGGAGTCAGTGACCACGGTTGCTGGCCCCGCGGTTCACTCAAAGGATCCAAGCAGGGGATATATTGCTGATAATCAAACCCGCTGCGAACGAAAAAGTTATACGCCTTACGATAGTTCTTCGCAGTGTCCGCTGTGACAACCGTTAAGATATTCGTATCCACTCCATGACTTTTCAGCAGTTGCAATGCGTGCATCACTCTGCTGTATGTTCCTTTTCCGACAGTGTCCGGCCTGTTTGCATCGTGCAGTTCTTTCGGGCCGTCCAACGAAATACCGACCAGAAAATGATTTTCTGCAAAGAATTCGCACCATTCATCATCAATCAAAAGGCCATTCGTTTGTATGGCAAAAGAGATGCTGCAATGATTCACATTTTTTCCTTTACAGATGCTGATTGCCTGCCGAAAGAACGGCAGACCCGCCAATGTTGGTTCCCCGCCCCGGAATGCAATCGTGCATGACCGAGTTGCTTCCGATAAAACTTTTTCCAGCACAGAATGGAGCGTGTCGAAGGACATAAGGCCATAATTCGCTATGGCGCGCTTTTTTGTTTCATCCGCATAAAAACAATATTTACAGCGCATATTGCACAAACTGCTTGCAGGTTTGAGCATTACATTAATACTGTACATAGACATTTTATTCTTTATATTCTGAAAATATTTTTCCAGGAATGAGTAAAACGCATATTGCGCAAAATTCAGCCGTGATATACAGTGCATTCTTCACCTTATACATACATGGCGGACTTCCTCATGTGAATCAGAGTTTTGCTCATACCTAAATCATTTTACTAATGGAGGCGTTATCTGCCGCTTAACTAACAACGTATTTGCATTTCTTAATGTGAATTTGTTTTCTCGACACTCTTTTCTTATGTAACCTCCAGTGTGCAATACTGATTTTGGAACCAGCAAACTGATTCGCAGTCCCCAAGTCTAATTGCGGGCAGCCCCGCTTTTCTTTTGCCTTGCTTTTTACTCAATTGCATCCAAAGTAAATGAAGTTGGATTCTCTCCCATTATGTTTTGATACAGTCTGGGGCGATTCTACTTCCGGAAGCCGTGTGTGCACCACTTCAAACGGAAGGTTCTGCAACTAAGATTCAATCTGTTTCAGATACATGGTGGGAATTGCTCCATCCATGAACCCAATAATGAAACTGAACGCCATTTTACCTTCCAGCTCCAGCATAGGATTTCCATTCAACTCCGGGACGGCTATAAATAGAACCTTTGTTAGTTTTCAAGAAGTTCGTTCATCGTATTCTGAGAACTGGCTCCGCTTTCGCCAGTTTTCCCAACATTCGGAACATTTGGGTCTTGTACGCTTCCACGCCGGGCTGGTCAAACGGGTCGACCTTCAGCAGACTGCTGGAGAGATAACACGCGAAGGAGAAGAAATAAAATAGCACGCCATAGTGTGCAGTGTCGAGCGCTCCGATCTCGAGCGTCAGACACGGCATGACGCGGCTATGTGCCTAGCGTGTCGCTGTGAACGCCGCCTTGTTGATGTCCCACATACTCTTTCCGTCAAGGTAACTGAAACCGTCCTCCACGTCCTCACTTTTAACAATCAGCTGGTCGGACACGCCGGGCGTGCGCACGGCGAGGAATGTCTCAAACATCAGATGTGTCCCTTCCTGCACGAACTGCCCGAGGCTGTGCAGCTGCTCGGAGTATTCTCCAGCGACGGGCAGAAGGCCTTTTCCGTCCTTCCCTTCACTCTCAGCGAAAAGCTGTTCCCACCATTTGAAGAACCACGCGAGGCGTGGCTCAAATGCACTGAGCATTTCGACCTTGTATCCGTTCCGGTGGTAGAGCGTGCGCAACGCTGCGTAGCGCAGTGCGGGATTTTACTGTGCCGGGAGCATCTTCAGAAGCCGCTCTGTCTCCGATGCGCCGCAGACGAGTTCGCGGATGTCCACACCCGCCACAGCCATCGGGATTAGATGCACGGCGCTAAGCGCCGTATACCGCCCGCCGATGTTCGGCGGAAAGACGACAAACGCGTATCCCTCTTTCTGGCAGAGCGCCTCCAGCGGACTGCCCGGAGTTCCGGTGCAGAGGATGCGCCTCGCAGCCTCCTCTTTGCCGTATCGCTGTACGAGATACTGGCGCAAGATGCGGAAAGACACGCCTGGCTCCAGCGTTTCGAAATTCTTGGCGATACAGTTGATATACACCTCATGCCCGTCAAGACTTTTCAGCACACGGTTGAGGGAGTCTGCACTGAGTGTGTTGCCGGCGTAGACGATTTTCATACTGTCTTCCGGCGCGATAGCTTCGATTACCACGCGCGCGGCGTTGTTCGAGCCGCCAACGCCGATAAGCACAAATGCATCGGCCTTTTTTCGAATCTGCACCGCCAGTGCCTCAATGCGCTCCAACTGCTCTGGGCCTACCCACTCGTCCACATTTAGCCAGCCAAGGCTGTCCGCATACTTTGCTTCACCCCGCTTGCAACGCTCGAGTATCTCCGCGCTCTCTGCAAGTAGGGCATGAAACGCTTCTTCGGATACAATCTTCGATTCATCCGTGTATTGAAATTGAATCATCTTTTTCTCTTTTAGCCGCCGCAAGGGTGAGCGGGGGCGCAGTCGCGGGTGTGGCTGTTCTGGCTGGGGTCCTTCATGCACAAGTGCACGGCGGCAGTGGTGAAGGTCTGGGGCAGGGCCAGGATGTTGGGATTGGGGCCCACGTACTTCTTCATCGCGTCCTGCAAAGCCTCCTCGAAGGTGGCCCGGGTCTTCAGGCCCATGCCCCGGGCGATGCCAGGCTCCCGCGCGCCCACAATGTAGATGGCGCTGGTGTGCTCCTCCGCCAGATGGCCGCAGCTCATCATGGAAAAACCGTGGAACGGGTGGAAGGCATTGGCGAAGCGGTACTTGCGGATGTACTCCTGGTTGGTGGCGAAATACTCGCCGTAGCGGTTCATGTCCGGCAGGATGTTCATCGAGTCATGCTGGAACATCTTATACAGCTCTCTCAGGTACGGCCAGCGCTCCTCGTGGAACCAGCCGTCGCAGATGCTGGAGACGATGAACACGCAGTGATCTGCCAGCACCCGCTTGTGGCGTATTACCTGGGCCGAGAGTGCCTGCATCATCTGGATGGGATTGGTGCCCATGCCGGCACCGTAGTGGAAGTTGGTCGGCATGCCGAACACTACCACATCGTACTTCTTTTCTGCCCAGTGCACATAGGTGCGCTTATCCGCCGTTTTCCAACTGATGGGCTGCATCTCCTTCGCCCAGCCGGAGTTGATCTCAATCTGCCGACTTTTGGTATCCAGCACCGCGTCGCAGCAGAAGAACTTCTTTCCCATCTTCTCTTCCATCAGCATACCCTGCTGATCGAACTTGTGGCGCATCTCGCTGTGGGTGGATACGGGCACGAAGTCCTGCCGGTGCATCACCTGTGGCACATGGTGGGCCGAGATGCTGCGCCAATGGCTGATGCCGGTGGCGCAGTGCTTGTAGCCGCCCGAGTAGCCGCCGTAGGGGTTGCCCTGGGTGTGGCCAATGAGGATGGCCACGTCGGCGTCGTAGACGTACTTGTTCATGATTACGTGGTCGCCAGCCTCGGTATAGCCGATGTCCACCAGGTGGTCGTAGTCCTCCGAGTCGTGGCTGGTGATCTGACCGTTCTCGTAGAATTCCTCAAACAGTTCCGAGCCCAAGATGGTCTTCATCTCCGGCACCGTGGCGCGGGGATGCAGGCCATTGGAGAACAGCAGCAGCACGTCCTTTTTCTCCACGCCCACGCTGTACAGCTCATCCAGGCAGGCACGGATGGCTACCTTGCGGTGACTGGTGGGCTGGTTGCCGCCCTTGACAATGTCCGGGATGACGAACACCACCTTGCTACCCTTGTGGGCCAGCTGTGTCAACGTGGGCATGCCGATGGGGTTGCGGATGCTGTCTAGGGTGGTGGCGTACAGCGCCTCCCAGCTCTGTTCGATACACGACGGGTCCGCCACCGTCTGCCCCGGAATGAACACGTCCGTGCTATCCGGCAATTCCGCGCTCATAAGTCCTTGCCCGTACTCAAATTCCAATTTCATTGTTCACAACTCCTCGTTTTCGTTTGAAAGCTGACGAACCTACGCAGCGGCGTGCCGATGAGGGGGCGGCACCACGCCTTGAACGCCTCAGTGATACCGTTGCCCGCCTCGTTAATAAATTCGTCCGGCATGGTTTTTTCTGTCAGCATCACCTGCTCGATGGGGATGAGGATGGGCTTGACGGCGTACGCCTCGCCCGTCTTGCGCTCGAAGCCTACCATCACGCCCGTGTGGCCGGCCACGGCGGCCTTCACCGCCTCGGTGCCCGCCAGCACGGCCTCGTCCCGGTCGATGGAACTCTGCCAGGCGATGGATGAGCGGCCCAGGATGCCGGGCTTTTCCGCCCGGGCCTTATAACCCAGCTTCTTGATGATGAGGTTGGCCAAGTGGGCGGACACGTCGCCGAAATAGGTGGCGCGGCCCACAGTCATCACCGGCTCCACGATGGGCGTGCCGTCGGCGTAATGCAGGCCCTCGCTGGCTACCACCACGCCGCTGCCTTTGGTGTCGATCAGTTGCTGCACGTCCGCTAGGAACTGCTCCTCGCTGAAGGCGCGCTCGGGTAGATAGATCAAATCCGGCCCGCCGGTACCGCTGTCCCCGGCCAAGGCACTGGCGGCCGTCACCCAGCCCGCCGCACGGCCCAAGGATTCCACCACCACCACGTGAATGGGCAGCCCTTTCACGTCACAGCAAACCTCAGCCACGCTGGCGGCCATGTAGCGCGCCGCACTACCGTAGCCGGGCGCATGGTCCGTCACCGCGATGTCGTTGTCCATGGTCTTTGGGATGCCCACCACCCGCACGTCCAGCCCTTGAGCCTTGCACGCCGCGTACACCTTGCCGCAGGCATCCATGCTGCCGTTGCCGCCGTTGAAGAACACATATTTGATGTTGTGCCCGCCGATGACCCGGGCGATGGCCCGGTAGTCCTCAGGCTCCAGATGGTCCCGGCTGGTGCCGATGGCCGAGGAGGGGGTAGAGAGCAGCAGTTCCAGCTCTTCCCCGGGTACCGTTTTGAGGTCGAGGAATTTTTCCGCAATCACGGCCCCGCTTCCCCCCAGCGCGCCGTACACGCACCCGATCTGCGGGTGGCGCCCCGCCTCCCGCACGGCCCCGTACAGGGACGCATTGATCACCGCCGTAGGTGCGCCGCCGTGGACGATGAGCGCATTACCTTCCATGGTCGTCCCTCCTTACTCGCCCAGATAGAGGCGGATGATTTCAAGATATTCCTCGGGGTAAAAGCCGATCTCACCCGAAAAGCGCGTCAGGGCGATGAGCCCGCCGTCGATCTCTTCGATGGAGGCCAGCATGGCCGCGTTGTTGGCTTTCAGGCCGCCCCCATAGACAACCGGCAGCCCACCCGTGCGCTGTTTCACGAAGCGGGCGATTTTCTCAATGTAAGGGGTGTCTGCCGGTGTCTTGCCTGGACCAATGCTCCAGATCGGCTCATAGGCGATGGCCACCTGGCCCTTGTTCACCCCCGCGAGGCCCGTGTCCAGCTGGGCGCCCAGAACCTCCTGCCAAGCGTCCTGCTCCTCGCTCTTTTCCCCGATACAGTACAGCACCGACAGACCCCGGGCGATGGCCGCCCTCATCTCTTGGTTGAGCAAGCGGTTCACCGCCTGGGCCGCGGCAGCGCCCGTCACTCCTGCCTCGGCCAGGATGCCCAGCTTGTCGGCCCGCTCCTCGCAGTGGCCGATGAGCACGCTTTCACAGCCCAGGGCCTTGGCGGCCGCCGCGGGGCGGTTTGTGGTGAAGGCTCCGAAGTTGCCGCCTAGGGCAGTGTCATCCCGGTAGACGCCCTGGCAGCCCAGCTTCACGGGGCTGTTTTCGCACAGGGCCGCGGCCGCGGCCGGCAGATGGGCCTCGGGCAGGTACATGGTGAAGTTCACCCCGGCGGGGTCGTATTGTTTCAGCGCCTGCTGGGTGCCCTCCACGATGGCGCGGCCCCAGCTGGCTACCGGCGCCAGGCGGTTCACGCCCCCCAGTCCCACAGGCACGTCGAACCGCTTCAAATTCAGGTAAATGTGTTTCACCCTCAGATGCCCTCCTTTTTATAGCGGCTCGCCATCTGCTCCAGCGTCACCTGCTCTACCCACGGCGCTTTGCCGTAGCTACCGAACTGGACGATCAGGGTGCCGACCACCTCTTTGACACCCCGCTCGATGCAATCCACAATGCGGGCGACATCCACGTCCGGAACATCGCCGTACATGACGGTATCCATCAGCGGCGGCAGGAAGGTGCGGGGATCGAAGGCCTGCTTGTTGGCTTCCAGCAGCTGGTACACCGGGCCGATGCTGGCGCTGCCTTGCAGCGCGGGTTCGGCCGCGAACAGCTCTCTCATATTGCGGGTGACGGCCAGGCGGATGTCGGTGTCCACATTGATCTTGCTGATGCCGCTGTGCCCCACTTCTACCAACTGGTCCAGCGCGATGCCATAGGCGTTGCGGATGTCGCCGCCCAAGGCGTTGATCTCCTCCACGATATACTGCGGCACCGTGGACGAGCCGTGGCTGACGAGGAAGCCACTGATGCCCTCATGCCGCATACACTCCTTGGTGGCGATGGCGATCTCCTTGCGGATCTTGGTGTCCTTGCCCTTGTTGGCTCCGTGCATGGTGCCATAGCTGATGGCCAGGGCGTCGCACTTCGTCTTTTTGAAAAACTCCACAGCCTTAAGCGGGTTGGTGTAGGTGGACGTACTGCTGAACACATGATCCTCCATGCCGGCCAGCACGCCCAACTCGCCCTCCACGGTGACGCCCAGCGGATGGGCATACTTCACCACTTCCCTCGTCAGCTCCACGTTGTCCTCAAAGGACAGGCTGCTGCCGTCAATCATCACCGAGGTGTAGCCTCCTGCGATGGCCGCTTTCACGCTCTCCATATTTTTACCGTGATCCAAATGCAGCGCCACGGGGATCGGGCTGTTTTCCCCGTATCGCTTCACCGCCGCGCCGATGTTGGCCGCGCCTTTGATTTTGTCCTCCACCGTGCCATTGAGGAAATCCGTGCGGCCGCCCATAAAGGCATTGGCCAGATCGGCCCCCTGCAAAATGGCCGGGCTGCGGAACTGCTCATGTACCGCGATTGCAGCCTTCGCTTGGGCCACTGCGTTTACGTTGAACGAGCCCTGCGCATAATTGAATTGGTCGGCGGTCTCCAAAATTGCCCGCATCGGTACAAGCATATAATCCTTCCTCTCTGTAGCGCTGTTACTTTTCTATAGTTACACAATAAAAACTGATTCTTATGGCCGTGGACCGGGGACGCCTCACATGGCCCAAAAATAGCCGGTTGGATATTTTTTCCTGCTGTAAATCTTTAAGGTCTCAAGCCTCGTACACGCTCTCGCCGGCCACGATAGTGCGGCGTACATTCCACGCCCGGTCTAAAACGACCAGATCGGCGTCCTTGCCGGGCTCAATACTGCCCTTTTTCCCGAACACACCGATGAGGCGGGCAGGATTTTCGGTCAGTAGCGGCAACACATCGGCCGCGCTTTTGCCCGTGAAGTCCATCAAGTTGCGCAGGGCTGTGTCCTGGGAGAGGGTGCTGCCCGCGCGCACACCGGTATCGGCCAATTTGGCGTCGCCGTCCAACACCACCACATCGTTCACGCCCAGCTTGTAATGGCCGTCCGGAAGGCCCGCGGCCTGAATGCTGTCCGTGACGGCGACCACCCGGTCCCACCCCTTGCATTTCAGCAGCAGGCGCACCGCCGCCGGGTGCAGGTGACGTCCGTCGCAGATAGCCTCGCAGTACACGCTACTTTCCAGCACGGCGCCCATGATGGCCGGGCGGTGCTGGTGGAACAGCCCCATGGCGTTGAAGGTGTGGGTGGCGGCCGCGGCGCCGTTGGCGATGGCGCGCATCGACGTCTCATAATCGGCGCCGGAGTGGCCGATGGCCACCGCGACTTCCTTTGACAATTGGGCGATCATCTCCAGCACGCCCTCCACCTCCGGCGAGACGGTGAGGTAGCGCACCGCGCCCCCGGCAGCCTCCTGGTAGCGGCGGAACAGCTCGGCATCGCCCTGTCGAAGCAGATGCTGCGGCATGGCGCCCTTGTATGCAGTGGCCAAGAAGGGGCCCTCCAAGTGGATGCCCAGCAGCCGCGCGCCGGGGCCGGGGCTTTCTATGGCCTGCCGCGCCTGGTCGATGCACCACAGCGTCTGCTGCTCGGTATCTGTCAAAATGCTGCACAGCCAGCCGGTGGTTCCGTGGCGCGCGAAAAAGGCGCCGATCTTCTGCAGGTCCCCGACCGTGGCAGCGTTGACGTCGATGCCGTCCCCACCGTGGGTGTGTACGTCGATAAAGCCCGGCACCAGTGCCATTCCGTTGAGGTCCAGTACTTGGGTGCCGACCGGGTAGTGAATGTCCGGGCCCACAGCCGCCAGCACGCCTTCCTGCACCAGCACATCCGCCGGGGCAAAATCCCGACCCCGGTAGACATAGGCGTTTTTCAAAAACAGATCTCTCATGGGCGGCCCCTCAATACGGCTGCTTGGCCGCGTTGGCATTCACCAGGACGAGCGCGTCCGGGTGCGACTGGGCCAGGGTCACGGGGAAAGCCGCCGTTTTTTCCCCATAGGCCGCCCGGCGCACCACCGCGCGGTGCCAATCCCGGAACACGCCCAGGCGCAGCTTGCGCGCGTTTAAGATTTGCTTCATACCGATGGTGACGCACTTTTTAGGCATGCACTCCAGAGCGCCGGCCAGGTCGCCCACGGCGTTGGTGGTACGCGTCTCAGGTAGGATGTCCAGCACACGGCTGGGAAGGGCCGCGAAGGCCTCGTTCGTCAGGCCCGGCTGGGGCTCGTTGAAGGCCAGGTGCCCGGTGATGCCGATGCCGCCGAAAGCGATGTCCGCACCGCCCAGTTCTTCCAGCAGTCGGTCGCCCTTAGCCGGGTCCGCCGGGTCGGGGAACACGCGCTGGCTTTCGGGCATCAGCAACGCGGGGGCAATCTTGCCGTACACCTCCCGGGTCATGAAGCCCCGGAAGGACAGGGGGCTGTCCTGGCTGATGTAGGTACCGTCGTCCTCCAAATACTCGTCCATATTGAAAAACCACACGTCTTTGAGGCTGATGCCCTCTTCATTCACGCGCCGCACAAAAAACGCATACTGGCCCACCGGCCCCACGGGGCAGATAAACACCGTACGCTTGCCCCCTGCGTTGTTCTCTTTGATGCAGTCGGCCATCATGTCGGCCATGGCGCGGAACACTTCGTCCGAATCACCCATTTTGACCAGAGGGATCTTCGCCTCCGCGCCCAAGGTCTCCGCGGGAATATGGTAATACGCTCTGTCTTCCATGTTTTTCCCCTTTCATCTGAACAGATACTCCAAGCCCAGCTCGCGGATGCGCAGCACAATCTCCTTGGTGCGGGCGCAGCCGAACTTCTCCCGGATGCTGTGGATCTGTGTTTTCACCGTGTCCTGGGTCACCACGCGTACCTCGCTGATCTGCCGCGCGTTCAGTCCCTGCAGCAGGTAGCGCACCAGCTCCCGCTCGGTGGGTGTCAACAGGGACAGGGTGTTGACAAAATACAAAAGGCTGGTTTCATTGTGGCGCAGGCGGGAATACTCCCGTAACATCACCCGCTGGATGCGCTCACTCATGGTCGGGCTGCCCACATAGGCCATGCGAATGTGCTCGAACAGCCATTCATCTTGGCTGCCCTTTACGAAATAATCCACCGCGCCCGTGGCCATGGCGGTGAGGATCATGTCATCGTTGTCGTGGGCGGTGAGGTAGATGATCTTCGCCTCAGGCTTCTGCGGGTGAATGGCGGCTGCGGCGTCGATGCCCGCCTGGATGGTCTCCATTTCGATATCCAGCAGGATAACGTCGAATTCCATTGCCAACGCCGCTTCCACCGCCCCGACCCCGCTGGAGGTCGTCGCCACCACCTGAAAGTCCGGCTGACCGTTCAGTTCCTGGCACAGGTCCTCCCTCAGCACATCATTGTCCTCCGCCACGATGATGCGGATGTTCATGCCCTTTCCCCCTCTTTTGGGCCCGCTCCGGCAAAATTTTCGGCAGCAGAATATAAAAACTGGCGCCGCTGCCGTAGATGCTCTCCACCTTCAGCGTACCCATGTGTTTTTTCACAATCGTGCGCACATAGTAGAGGCCCAGGCCCCAGTTGGAGTTGGAATTTTTACTAGAATAGAAAGGATCGAAGATCTTGCCCAAGTCGTACTTGCCGATGCCCACGCCGTGGTCCCGCACGCAGATGCCGTTCACCCGCTGCTTTTCGTAGCAGGTCACAGCGATGGGCTCTGTTTTGCCCGCGGACACCGTCGCCTCCCAACCATTGACCAGCAGGTTCGTGATGGCCGCACGCAGGTGGGCTTCATCCGCCAGCACGTAAAGGCCCTCGGGCAACTGTGTCTCCACCCGGGCGGCCGGGTACTTCTTTTGCAGCCCTTCCACCGCGCCCTGCACAATCACCGTCAGGCTGCACCGGCGCATGGAGAGGGCATTGGATTTGAAGCTTTTGTACAGCTCCTCCACGTGGGAGATCAGGCCGGCGTTGTTCTCCAGCAACTGCTGCGCGTAAGAGCGAAGAGCCTCCAGGTCGGGCTGGTCTGCGTCCAGCTGCTCGGCCAGGCGCTTGCACAGCACCCGGTTGGCCAGCAACTGGTTTTTGATGCCGTGCACAAAAACGCTGCCACCCAGGCTGGCCGCGTCGTATTTGCGCTGCAGGCGCACATCGTCTTGGCCCTCTGACCACTTCATGCGAGCCACGCTCATCATTGAGACGCTGCCCAGCAAGAGGGAAACCATATTGGCCGCCAATACCACACCATAAGTGGCCGGCGAGAGATAGGGGTTCAGATACCACAGTCCCCTGTGCGCCATATAGGCATCCTGGTAAAACAAGTACACCTGGGCCGGGTCCTGCGGGCAGTACAGCGCGTACAGTGCCGTGACGCTGAGCAGCATCACACAGCGCAGCACCGCCGAGGTGCGGATATAGCGGATGCGCACATTGCCCGGCTCGGCGACAAGCAATACCGTCCCTAGTGCCAAATAGGCCGCAATCCAGCCTAGGGAAAGGTAAATTAGCCATTTCTGCACGGCGCTGTCCCGCGCCACAAAGAGGAACACCGGGGGATAATACAGCACGAGCGCCAGCCCCGGTGGGATGGCTGTGACCCAAGCATGGCGGCGCAGCCATCCCAGCTTGGGGTGGGAGAAGTAATATAGGGCGGTGACCACAAACAGCCAAGGGAACAGATACCGGCCCACAGCCAGCCCGTAGCCCAACTGCCAGAGCGTCAGCCGCGTATATTGCAGCCGCACGCGGAAACCGTCCGTCAAAAACAGAATCGTGCGCAGCGTGCCGCCGATGCCGCCCTTTTTGGCAATGTACATCAGGGTGAACACCAGATACACAATCAGGCTTGCGGCCAGCGCGCACAGCAGGAAATATTCCTTTTTCCTCTTCGTGGCCCAGAATATCGCAAACACGGCCAGCAGGCAGCTGGCAACTACCAGAGACATGCGCCTTCCCCCTTTCCGCTTTTCAAAACCATTATAGAAAAAAACGGGGCACAAAACAAGTTTTGTGCCCCGCCTTCGACGTCGAGGGGTGGGCGCTCAAGACGCGGGGCGGCAGTTTATTTTGTTGCCTCAAGCATCAAGTCGAACATCACATAATCGGAGACCGGCACTTCTGCCTCCACATCACCGCTGGCGATAAAGCCGTTCTGCTGGGATTTATACAGCTTTTCCATGGTGCCGTCCTCGATCTCAGTTACCATCTCCGCGCTGGTCAGCCATTCGGCATCGCCGCGCTGGGCATACACAGTCTCATAGTCCAGGGCGCACTGGTCGGCGATCCAATGGCTGATCTGCTCTGCGTTAGCGGAATCGGCGCGGTAGTCCTTCGCCTTATACAGGGCCTTCACGTAGCGCAGCAGCACGTCGGATTTCTCATCGGCATACTTGGACATGCAAATCCAAGAGGACACGGAGGCAGACTGGTCGGCAAAGCTGAGGTTGTCGGCCAGCTTCACCACATCGTCACCCAACTCTGTGCTGACGGCCAAGGTGCTGGGGCTCCACAGGGCACAGGCATCCAAAGAGCCGGAGATCATGGCGCTGACGATGCCAGAGGCGTCCATCTCCATAGCGGTGATGTCGTCCATGGTCAGACCGGCGGAAGCCAGAGTCTTGTTCAGGATGGCTTCACTGGAAGTGCCAGAGGCATAACCCACGACCTTGCCTTTCAGGTCTTCGGCTTTCTCAATACCATGGGTCTTGAGGGCCATCACGGCATCGCCGTTGCCGCAGTGGGCAAAGCAGAAAATCTTAGCGCGGCCATTGATGCACAGTTTATGCGCGCCAGAGCCGATGTAGCCGATGTCGATGGATCCGTTCTCCATGGCGGCGATGATGGTGGGACCGTCAGCAAATTCCACCAGATTGACGGTGATGCCCTGCTCTTCAAAATAGCCCATCTGGTCGGCCGTAACCACCTCCACCAAGCTGGAGTAGTTGGGCATATAGGCGATGTTCAGGGTGACAGAGTCGAGTGCGGGCTCGGCTACCGAAGAGGTCATGGCCGCCGTAGAAGAAGCGGGCGCGTTTGCGGAAGCGCTGCTGGAAGCACCACCGCAAGCGGCCAGGGTCAGCACCATAGCCGCTGCCATCAGAATCGCTAAAAATTTTTTCATGGTTTTTCCTCCCTAAGTAAACTTTATTTATCATTTATCGGCGCTGTCCGCGCCATGCGAACCGAAATTTTTTCATGCGCTGATTACTTGCGTACCTCCAGATACTCTTTGTACACCTCGCCCCAAACTTCGTTCTTCAGTCGGTTGAACTCGGGAGAAAGGCGCGTCTCCTGGGTGCGGGGGTAAGGGATATCGATGTCCACAATGCGTTTGATGCGCCCGGGGCGCGCGCTCATAATCACGCAACGCTGCCCCAGAATGATTGCCTCATCCACGTCGTGGGTGATAAAAAAGCAGGTTTTTTTCTCTTTTTGCCAGGTGTTCAAAAGGTCTGTCTGCAATTGAGCCCGGGTCTGCGCGTCCAAAGCCCCGAAAGGTTCATCCATCAACAGAATCTCCGGCTCGGCCGCGTAGGCGCGGGCGATGGCCACTCGCTGCTTCATGCCGCCAGAAAGCTCCTTGGGATAATGCTCGGCAAATTTCTCCAGATCCACCATGCGCAGGTAGCGCAGGGCTTCCTCGTCCGCCTTGGCTCCCTTGATGCCACGCATCTCCAAAGCAAAGCAAACGTTTTTCTCCACGGTCAGCCAGGGAAACAGCGCGTACTGCTGGAACACCACGCCCCGCTCGCGCCCCACGCCCTCCACGGCCTCGCCGTCACACAGCACAGTGCCGCTGGTGGGCTTCAGCAGGCCAGCAATGATGTTCAGCAACGTGGATTTGCCGCAACCAGAGGGGCCGACGACGGTGACAAACTCGTTCTCATGGATATCCAAATCCACGCCGTTCAGCGCCACCATCTCACCCTTGCGGCCATTGAACACCATTTTGATGTTTTGAACCTGGACTTTTACAGCTCTCTCTTCTCCTGCCATCCCGTCAGCTTCCTTTCTGCAAATTTGATCAGCTTTTCCACCGAAATGCCGATAATGCCGATGATGATGATGTAAAGCAGCATGGGCTTTGCCTCATAGTTGCTGTTCAGCGACCGGATGCGCATGCCCAAACCCGCCATAGCACCCGTGGATTCGGCTGCAATCAGCGTGGTCAGCGCCGTAGAGGCGCCCAAGCGCACGGCCGTAAGGATAAACGGCAAGCTGGCCGGTGCAATCACGCGCACAAAGATGTCCTTGTCCTTAGCGCCCAGCACCCGTGCCGCGCGGATCAACGTGTCGTCGATGTTTACCACACCCTGGTAAATGGTGATGCACATGGTGAGGAACGTGGCGATGGTGATGACCACCACCTGAGGCTTGCGGCCCACGCCCACCGTCATGACAATCAGCGGCACATAGGCCAAGGGTGGGATATTGCGGATAAACAGAATCCATGGCTGAATCACGTTGCGCACCGGCAGGTACCAGGCCATCAGGATGGCCATGGGCAGCGCCAGTGCAAAGCCCAGTATGTAACCCAAGCTGACGGAGATGAGACTGCTGGCAATATCCGTCAACAGTACACCGCGATCCAACATCACCTTAATCTGCTGGATGGTGACAATAGCGTTGGGAAAGCTACGCGAGGTGTTGGGCAACACAGAGAGGATCGTCCACACGACCAGCGCCGCGATAAGAGAGATTGCCAACCATGCCTTTGGTGGGATTCGATCGGCGAGGCTGCTCTGTTTTTTCTTCACGAAATCACCCTGCTTTCTTCATTTCATCTTTCGGTGTACCAGCGCGCAGCCCCCTGTGCGCCGCTACCTTTTTCACTTTCAGTATAGGGGATTTCCGCATAAAAAAAAGAAGGATTTTTTATCCCCCTTTTTCCTTTGCGAGTCGCCCCGCGTCTTTATCTTTTCCGATAGTATTCCAGCCTGTACCGTGTGGGATTGTAAAACTGCACGGTAAAATCCATCACACGCCCGTCTTCCAAATACGTGGTATTCTCTTCCCGCTGGACTGGTGTTCCCTCCTCGATACCGAAGGCGCGGGCCACCTGGGCGTCGGCCAGCGCAGGCACGGCCACATGATGGTTGTAGGCGATTGGAAGGCCCAGCACCTCTTCAAAATAACGGTATTTCCCATTTTGCAGCGCCTCAACGGAAATGCCGGAAAAATCCACGGCGGACATATGGGTGGCCTCCAGCATAAACAGCTCGCCATCGGCGTACTGGGCACGGCGGAAAAAAAAGACCGGCGCGCCATCAGCGATGCGCAGCCGACGCGCCGTCGCCGCGTCGGCTGTCTCCAGGCGGAACTCCGTTACCCGCGTGCTGGGTTCCAAACCCTGTGCTTTCATCTCCTCGGCAAAGCCGATCAGACCTGGCAGTTTCCCCGTGAGGGGCAACTTTTCCACAAAAGTGCCCGCACCGGGGGTGCGCTTTAAAATCCCCTGTTCCACCAAGTTTTCCAGCGCCTTGCGCACCGTGACGCGAGACACACCATACTGCCGACTAAGCGTTTGCTCCGGCGGGATATGGTCGCCTTTTTTATAGACCCCTGCCTGAATCTGTTCCAGCAGGTCCCCTTCGATGCATTTGTACTGCGGCAGCGTACGCGCCATGCTTTTCCCGCCTTTCGCCCTTCTGGGTGTACTGTGGATACAGCTTTAGTATACCGCCGCCGCACAGGAAAAGCAAGCCGACGTCAAACAAGAAACAAATCATTTCATTTTTTAATACAAATTTTTATTTTATCCTTTATTTAAGCTAATTTTTATATTTACAAATCATTACAAATATGATAACATCACAATACAAATTATTCAGATAGGCGCTCGCGCCGTACAAACTGACGAGGTGAAGCAGATGAAGTACGAGCATCTCTGGGCAGATATGCACAGCAATATCCATCACAACCAAATGCAGGACCTGGACCGCTGGTACCAACACGCCAAGCAGGTGATGGATTTCTGGCCCATCGCCTATTATCCCTTCGCCATCCGCCGCACGCCCACCGGCGGCGAATTGGAGGACCTAATCCCGTCCGAGGACTGTGCGCGGGACTGGGCGCAAATCACGGCGCTAGCCAAACGCGCCGAAGCCGAGGGCTGGCCCTTGTTCCCCGGCTATGAATGGCAGGGCAACGGCATGGACGGGGACCACAATGTGTTTTTCCCCGATACCGATGGGCTTTTTGCCCAACCGCGTACCTACCGCGAATTGAGGGACATGCTGACAGGCACGGGGGCCATCGCGGTGCCCCACCATGTGGCTTACCAGCCGGGCAGCCGCGGCAAAAACTGGGATACCCACGACCCCGCCTTTTCCCCTGTGGCGGAAATCTATTCCAGCCACGGCAGCAGCGAAAACGACGAGGGCCCACTGGATATGGAGCGGCACGAACACATGGGCCCGCGCACAGATATGACCTGCTACGAAGCGGGGCTGGACAAGGGCATCGAGGTGGGGTGCATCGCCTCCGGCGATAACCACACCGTACCCGGTGAAAGCGACCACGGCATGATGTGTGTCCTGAGCACGGGCCGCAGCCGCGCCGAAATTTGGCAGGGCCTCCTTGCCCGCCGCACCTACGGCGTCAGTCGCAGCCGCATGGTAATCGACCACACCCTAAACGGCGCCCCCATGGGTGCCGAGATCTCCCCTGGCCCGGCGCAGTTTACCCTTTCTCTCACCGCGGCCAATGCCGTGGATCGGGTGGAGTTTTTAAAGGACAACATCCTGGAAAGGATGATTGTCCACTCCGGTACCTGGGAGCGTCAGCCCCTGCCCGGACGCTTCGCCTTCAAGTTCGAGGTGGAGTTCGGTTGGGGGCCGGAGACGCGCCTATTTCCGGACGCGGCCCTGAAGGTGTGGGAGGGCAGCCTGCGGGTACCCGGCCACCTGATGGGCGTGGAAAAGCTGTGGAATAGTTTTGGCCAACAGATTTTGGAATTGCGGGACGACCGCTGCGATTTCCGCCTGACCACTCATCGGGGCACCGAGACTGGCAAATGGATGGGCCCCAGCCAGGTGCGCCGCGAGAGTCTGGTATTCGAGGTGGAGGGCGGCATCGACGACGTACTGACTCTGACCGTGGACGGCGAGCAATACGCCCTGCCCGTGCGTATGCTGCTGCAAGGCACGCGTATCTACGCCCAGTACAGCCAGTGCGAACAGCGAATTATCAAAAAATTTGGTCCTACGCCCCATTACCGGGATGATTTCATCTGGCACTGCGCCTTTAAGTTCCGCGTGCGCCGCGCCGTGCCCAGTCCCGCTTACACCCTGAACGAATCCTTCACCACCACCCTAGACGCGGGCAGCCAATACCGCCTGCGGGTGTGGCTGAAAAACGGCGACGCCGCCTGGACCAGCCCCATCTTCTGTCGTTGAGCAGCCCGTACATACAAAAAGCCCCCTGCCAAAACACCGGGCAGCACCTATAATGGCCATAGAGCCCGCCCCAAAAGTGTTAAGGCTCTTTACCTGTACACTTGCCACGATGCACAGGTAAGGGGCTTTTTTCATGTGCTGGCAACAGTAAATCTCCGTACGGTCTGCGGGCGACCTTTATCGGAGCAAGCCGCGTGCGGCAAGTAAGGGACTGCTTGCGACTTTCGGGACATTGGGGGAACCTACGCTTACGTCGCTATAGTGGAGGGATACCGCACATCAAGTCGTTATTGATTCGTTGTCACTTCCTTGTCCCTGTGATTATATTATAGCACATGTACACATACATACTCATGTGATATAATAGCAAATAGAAAGGTGGGGAAATATGCCCATAAGCGAGGCGAGAAAACGCGCAAATCAAGCATATATAGACAAGCAGGATGAAATAAAGGTGCGTGTCCCCAAGGGCGCAAAAGCATGCATCAAGGTCCACGCTGATGAACATGATGGAGGCAGCGTGAACGGCTTCATAAATCGCGCTATCATTGAAACTATGGAGCGGGACACGGAAAAGGAAGAAGCCGCAGAGCGAGACAATGGCGAATAATCGGCATAATGTCCAATTGTAAGCCCCGCTTTGATGGGGTATAATATCGAGTACAGGAAGGGTGATCTGAATGACAAAGAAATGCAGGTTTTGCGCGACATAATGAAAGAGGAGATTGAGGTCGCTTTAGAGCCAGTAGTGGAACGGCTTGACGGAGTGGAAGAAAACACTCGCCACACTCGCATGATTGTACAGCAGCAGATCACAAAATCGGCCTTATTGTAGAACAGTACACCGACATCACGGAGAAGCTAGACAAAGCCAACGACCGCGCCACATAGATTGATGATATACGGGACAGGCCGCGCATGCTGGAAACTGTCGTGATGAACCACACAGCAGTAATTAAGGAACTGTGCAAGGCAGAATAGAGCAAAGCGAACAGCGCAAAAGCTGCTCGCTCTTTTTATGTTATGCGTTCTCTGGCACGGTTGCAATGGCGCTAGAAGCGTTTTCGCAGTAAAGGCTAGTAGTCCGTAACACTTAAACTTGTGATACAGGATACAGGTGTCTAAGCTTTGTACGAGCATCATCGGTGGAGAAATGCCAAGACACCCCACGTTGTTTGAGATTGCGATCAGTAGCCCATGGAACGAGTAAGTTTTTCAAGGTCTCAAGATCTGGTATCCTTTGTGTTCCGATGCACTGACGGCCTAAAGCGGAGAGTTCTATCTCTGCAATATTAAGCCAACTACCATGTCTGGACGTATAGTGAATTTCAAGTCTGCTTGCCAGAGCAAATGCATGTTCCGGAGGAAAGGTTTCGTACAGAGAACCTATGGTGTGAGTGTTCAAATTGTCCATTACCAACACGACCTTTTCCGCATTGGGATATTGAACGGTCAGCAACCAATCAATCTGTTTTGCCCAATCCGGTTTTCTCCTCGTTTCCTGAGCGTCGGCATACCGCCAGCCTCGTAAAGGCTCTGTAAAAAGAAAAATGCTGCAGGTGCCATTTCGGATGTACTCGTTGTCTTCGTAGCAGATTCCAGTGTGCTTTGACCGAAAGCTTTTTCGAGCCTCTTCAAAGAATTGCACGGGCTTCTCGTCCATGCACACCACAGGGAATCTTTCGTCATAAGCACGACTGTACACAGCCAATACATCTTCCATGGCGGCTATAAATGCGGCATTTTGCTTCGGCGGAATACACCAACACTTTTTTAGGTGAGGCTTAAATTCGTTTTTTTAGAAGGCGCTGGACTGTCATGTGGGACAAGGACTCTACATAATGTCTACTGAACAAATACCAATTTTTGCTGCGGCAATAAAAAGTGCAAAATCCGCCCAAACAGGCGCGAAAGGGTATGCTGGATTTTACGCAGATTCAACACTACAATCGACATGGCAAGCGTAAAACCTACGGTCTCCGCCAGTTTCGTTTTCACTTTTCCAAGGTTGCATTTGCGTTTTGCAAAGCTGAATTGTCGTTCAACCTCTATCCGTTCATTCTGGTCGAAATGGGTCTGCCGCCTGTCGCGCTGCTCGTCCCTTCTCGGTCTTCCCAATGCCGGACCGCTGAGCCGGATTCCGTGCAGTTTGCAGTAGCTGAGGTTTTCGCGGTTTCGGTAAATCTTGTCCGCCAGCACGCGCTCCGGATAATGTCCCTCACGGGCTCTGTAACGCTCTATGGTTTCAACCAGCTTTGTGGCTTCGTTGTAGGCATCAAATGACCAGTACTCCAACCTTGCCCATCCATTGGATACACTGATATCCAGTTTTGCCCCGAACTCCACCCGCTTTCCGGCTTTTCCGCGTACGATTGGTCGGATGAACGGCTGACTTACACTGACAATCCTGTCAGGAACGGAATGTGTATGGTTGTCATACATGTACTTCTGCTGTTCGTAAATTTTTCGCAGTGTTTCAAGCCGAAGCTGCTGCTTTTGGGATAGCTTCTGGCCGGATTGCAGCATAGAATCGACGATGGAAAGGTCTCTGCGGAGATACTGGAGTTGCTTACGGATTGCTTCGCGCGTCTTCTTCACGTTGTGCTTGCGGCTGCGCATATACTTGAGGCTGTCCTTGTGGGCCTTGTTGCGATAGGTTCTGGGTTTCTCTTCCACGCTCTGCTCCTGCAGCGTATCAATGATCTGCTCTGCATTTTCACGCGCCTCGTTCAAAAGCGACACATCCTGCGGAAATCGGATATCAGACGGCGCGCAGGTTGCATCCACAATCAGAGTGCCGCTGTTTGGAGTTTGGTCGCTTGATTACGCCATTTTGGAAGTAAGTATCCTCAAATTTTTCGAAATAAACAAATAATCCGAACCCATCTCCAATAAGGAAGATTTGGTTCGGATTATATTGGTTTGGTGCGGATGAAGGAACTTGACCCCACCACTAAAATCTCTACACTACACGGTATAACATCAACATCTCCTGTGTGTCACTATCATTCGCATAATTGCATTTTTAGGTGTAATATTTTAAGCGATTGCAGTCATTTTTATGGGTTTGGTTGGCCCCACCTGGCCGGAGCAGGCCCTGCGGGCCAACATCCACGCTCAGATCAGCCTGGCACTGAACCGCGTATATACTGAATGGTACCGCAGCAAAGGCTACAATTTTCAAATCACCAGCTCCACCAGCTACGACCAGTACTACGTCCATGGCCGCAACATCTTCGAGGTGATGAGCCGCATTACCGACGACATCTTCAACACCTACGTACGCCGCATCGGTACCATCGACCCCTATTACACCGAGTACTGCGACGGCAAAACCGTATCCTGCCCCGGCATGAAGCAATGGGGCACCGTCACGCTGGCCAATCAGGGACGCAACGCGCTGTCCATCCTGCAATATTACTACGGCAACAACATTGAGATCGTACGCACCAACAACATTCAGGCCATTCCCGAAAGCTATCCCGGCACACCGCTGCGCCTGGGCAGCACAGGAAATGCCGTGCGCACCATTCAGCGCCAGCTCAACCGCATCGCCCGCAACTACCCCTTCTTCGGCACTCTCGAGGTGGACGGCGTGTTTGGCGCCTCTACCGAGGCTGTGGTAAAAAAATTTCAAAAGCAGTTCAGCCTTGCCCAAGACGGGGTTGTCGGCCGGGATACCTGGTACAAGATCAGCTATATTTACGTAGCGGTCAAAAAGCTTGCGGAGCTTTCCAGCGAAGGCGAGGCCGCCACCGGCAACCTTGTAGCCGGCCAATGGCCCGGCACCCTGCTGCGTGTGGGCAGCCGCGGCGACGATGTGGAACAGATCCAGTTCTGGCTCAACGCCGTGGCCGAATTTGTGGACACCATTCCCACCGTCACGGTGGACGGCATCTTCGGCCAGGCCACGGACCGGGCCGTGCGCGCCTTCCAGCAGCATTTCGGCCTGACGGTGGACGGCATCGTGGGACAGGCGACCTGGAACAGCATCTACAACGAATACAGCTCTATCCAGACAGATATCGCCCCGCCCAACGTCGATACTCCGGGCCAGTTCCCCGGCACCACGCTCGCTGTAGGCAGCCGCGGCAACGACGTCAAGCAAATGCAGTTTTATCTGCGCATCATCTCCAACTCCAACAGCGCCATCCCGGCCATCACGGCGGACGGCATCTTCGGCTCCGCCACCGAGCGTGCTGTGCGCGCTTTCCAGCAATTCTACGGGCTTACCGTGGACGGTCTGGTGGGCAAGCTGACCTGGAACAAGATCTACGAGGTGTACACAGGCATCATCAACGGCCTGCTGGCGCCCACCGAACGCCCGGGCACTTACCCCGGTGCGCCTCTGCGCATCGGCTCTACGGGACGGGCGGTCAAGGAAGTGCAGTATTACCTGTACCTGATGAGCGCCTACTACACGGAAATTCCCGTCATCGCCTTTGACGGCATTTACGGCACCGCAACGGCGGAAGCCGTGCGGGCCTATCAGCGCCTGTTCGGCCTGGCGGTGGACGGCGTCGTCGGCCCCGCCACCTGGAACAGCATTTACAACCAGTTCTCCACGCTGCGCAACGTGGACGGCCCGGTGAACCGCTTCCGTGTGTTTGCATACCCGGGCTATGACCTTCAGGAGGGCATGAGCGGCAGTATGGTGCAGTTCGTTCAGTTCATGCTGGCTTACATCGGCTCGTTCTACGACACCATCTCCCCCATCACCGTGCTTGACGGCGAATTTGGCCCTGAAACCAAGGACGCCGTGGAGAGCTTCCAGCGGGAGTTCGCCTTCGCCATCACGGGCATTGTGGATGAACCCACCTGGGCGGCGCTCGTCATCACTTACCTGAGCCTTGCCTCCGACGAAGGCGAAAACGATCTGCCGGAGGGTGAATACCCTGGCTTCGTGCTGGCAATCGGCAGCGCCGGGCCAAGCGTCCGCCGCCTGCAGCGCTACATGAACGGCATCGCCTCCCGCTTCTGCGTGGCCTGGTTCGTGCCCGAAAGCGGTATTTTCGACGAGATTACGCTCAATGCCGTGAAGGAATTCCAGGAGGGCTTCGGCCTGCCTGTGACGGGCCTTGTGGACCGCGCCACCTGGGACGCCATTTACAATTACTACATCATGGAGGAGGAATAGGGCCATGGCCAAGGTCATCGTATACGACGAGTACACCAATCGTCTGTTCACCTATAACCTGTCTGAAAACGACCCGATGCCCTACGCCTACGGCAACACGATGCGCGTGCGCGAGTTCCGCGGCTCATCCAACAGCCCTACGCTTTGGACGACGACGCGCGCCATGGAGGCATGGAACCTTACGCGGCGGCGTTACGGTAAGGGCATTTACATCGGCTATGCGTTCAAGCGCATCTGGGAAGGCGGCCACGGAACGGCCAGCCAGCACTACGCGGGCGTGAGCTTCGACGTGGGGCAGAACGTTTCGTATTCCCAGCGCGTGGCCATCCGCAACGCGGCTGTGGCAACCGGCGCCTGGGGCTATGTGGAGCCCATCTCCATGACGCCGACCTGGGTGCATTTCGACCGCCGCTACGGTACTCCCGCGTGCAGCGGCACCACGGCGGGCTACCCCACCGTGCGGCGCGGCAGCCGCAGCACCTATGTGCTGATCCTGCAGGATGCCCTCAATGCGCTTGGCTACACCAACCGCCCGCTGGACGGCATCTTCGGCAGCGGCACGGAAAACGCGGTGCGTGCGTTCCAGCGCGCCGTGAGCCTGACGGCGGACGGCATCTGCGGCTGCAACACCTGGAAAAAGATCACCGCCGCCTCGGTGGGCATCGGCCGCACCAAGACCGTGATCGACTGACCGCCAGCTTTTCAAAAACCGGGTTCTCCTTTTTCGGGGAGCCCGGCTTTTTTTGTAAACTTTTCGTTCCCGTTTCATGACAAAATCAATCAAAATATGGACTTTTGCGCCCGTTCGTTTATAATAAAAGGTAAGACTGTTTTCCCGCGCCGGGTGTTCCGCCCGCCGCCGAAAAGGGGGCTTACCTGTTTATGATCCGCAAAAATCAGAGGCTTTTGAACATCGTCAACTGCCTTTTGGATATCTCGCTCATCGCTCTGGCCTATCTGCTGGCCGTGTGGCTGTGGCTGGGCGTTTACCGCGACAATCTGGTCAACCCGGCGGTGGTGCTGCTGCAAAACGGCGCAATTTTTCCCGCCCTGCTCTACGGCGTGTTCATGGCCGCCATCTACTACGCCTTCAAGCTCTACGGCTCCTTCCGGTTTTCCACCCTGCTGGACGAGACCATCGCCCTGTTAAAGGCGAACCTGCTGGGCCTTTTGCTCATTGGCATGACGCTGTATCTCACCCGGGCGGTGGATTTCTCCCGCGGGGTACTGGTGCTGTTTTATGTGTTCTCCACTGTGCTGGTGGTGGCCAAGCGGGTCACGGTGCGGCGCATCCTGCGCCACTACCGGATGCTGGGCTACAACCTGAAGCATGTTCTGATTGTGGGCAACGGCCGGCTGGCCTTTGAATATGTGGATTCGCTGCGCCGCAACCCCCAGTATGGCTACAATGTGCTGGGCTATGTGGCCGCCAGCGAAAAGCAGGGCCTGGGCCAGCATCTGGGCCGCTACGAGGATCTGCCGGATCTTCTGGCCGGCCCCGCGGTGGACGAGGTGATCGTGGCGCTGGAGCCCCACGAGACCCAGTTCATGAACACCATCATCGCCTCCTGCGAAAAGCAGGGCGCCAAGATCCGCATCATCCCCTTCTACAACGACTTCATTCCCAGCCGCCCCACGGTGGACGTGATCGGCTCGGTGAAGCTGATCAGCATCCGCACCATCCCGCTGGACAACATGCTCAACGCCGCCTTAAAGCGGGCCATGGACGTGGTGGGCAGCCTTGTTCTGATTGTGCTCACCAGCCCCATCATGCTGGTGGCAGCCATCGGGGTGAAGCTTTCCAGCCCGGGGCCGATTCTGTTCCGGCAGGAGCGGGTGGGCCTGAACAAAAAGATCTTCACCATGTACAAGTTCCGCAGCATGCGGGTGAACACCAGCCAGGACACCGGCTGGACCCAGGACGCCGACCCCCGCAAAACCTGGTTCGGCAGCCTGATCCGCAAGTGCAGCATCGACGAGCTGCCCCAGTTCATCAACGTGCTCAGGGGCGACATGTCCATCGTGGGGCCGCGGCCGCACATGCTCCAGCACACCGAGCAATACTCGAAACTCATCAATAAATATATGGTTCGCCACCTGATCAAACCCGGCATCACGGGATGGGCCCAGGTGACGGGATACCGCGGCGAGACCCACTCCCTGAGCCAGATGGAAGGCCGCGTACGCCGCGACATCTGGTACCTGGAAAACTGGTCGCTGCTGCTCGACATCCGCATCATCTTCATGACGGTATGGAATGCCCTGCGGCAGGATGAGAACGCATATTAATTTCATAAACCTATGAAAGGCATTATCTTGGCAGGAGGCAGCGGTACACGGTTGTACCCGATCACGAAGGGGGTCAGCAAGCAGCTGTTGCCTGTTTACGACAAGCCGATGGTCTACT
>OIYW01000820.1_pt1 | contig 25352 bp, 26 predicted proteins | sample 1588351 | NCBI WGS metagenome assembly OIYW01 (sample SAMN03283268) | human gut metagenome | biome: human-associated habitat; material: feces | host: Homo sapiens | place: USA | collected 2013 | reverse complement strand
GGACAGGTCATGGCGATAAAAGAGGACAAATCTTTTACAGGAACACAAATAGGTTGTCGCTCGTTTTTGCAGGGAAAAGGTCATGGCGTATCTGTTTCAACGGCTCGCTGTCTGTCAAACGTATTGAATTGCTTTATTCAGTTGTCAAAGAACATGAAAGAAGAAAATCGTCTTTCCTGTATACCGCGTTGGAAAAGAGCAGAAGCGTAACCAATATTCAAAACTTTTTTCTTTTCCTGTACCATATAGGGAAAGAAAGTGTCATTCTGCTAAGTTGATGATGAAAAGATTTCTTTTCACCCCCTAACTACCCATGCAACACCGTAACTGCCAACTGTGGAATAAAAGATTTTCTTTGCTCCATATAGGGAATGGAAACTACGGATTGTTAAGTTGAAATTGAAAATCGTTTCTTCTTTCACATCATATAGGGACAGCAACCACCGATTTAATGACCTGTTTTCAAAAAAAGTTAGATTTCCTTTCCTCGCACCATATCTGTACGCAAGTAGCCGTTTTGTTGCAGATTTTTTGAAGAAATTAAAAAATACCGTCATTCCCTTGTGGAACAGCGGTATCTTTCTCAATCATATCTGCTATGTCTGTTGTCATTTGTTTAATTTTTAATTCCTGCTTTTCTGTTAGTCTTGTATGTCTGTCGATTTCTTCCAGATAATTTGCTCCTGTTTGCTTTTCAATCTCTTTTATCATCAATAAAGAGGGCATGACCTGTCTTTCTAACCAACGTTTTGTTTTATCCATATTGACAGCAACAGGCGTCATAATAAACGGAAGTGAAGTCGTTACATTATCTAAAAATATATCCCATAAAATATAAACGGGAAAATCTATCTGTGTGAGGATAAGGCTTGCTATGGTCTGTTCGGGATTTCTTGAAAAAACAAGTTGTTCTATCGTTTGTTCTGCTTTTCCACTTTTTAAACGAATTTCAAATCGGTTCTTAATGTCTGTTTTTATGCCTTTGCTTTTTTGTTCCTTTTCTTTTTCATACAAGCAAAAGTAAATAGAACTATTCTTTGAACCGATATAAAAAGTTTTTGCAGTATCTCCATGTGTACCCGATAATTTTCCGCTGTCTACTGCTTCATGGGTTCTTGAACGTTTCCATACCTTGTTGGCATAATAACGTTCCCTTAGAATTTCTATATCCAGCAATCCGCCCATATCATTGACCGCCAAATCTATGCGTTTAAAAACACCTTGATAATCTATACAACTGCTTAAAAAGTAATACCAGTCTATCCCTCTTGCCTGTAAAACATATTCCAAGTTTCGACACCCCATACCTCTTAATTCCAATAAAACACCCATAGAACTATCTTTAGAAGCATTTACACTAATAGCCCCATAGATATACTGTTCTTCATAACCAAACATTCCGTGATCTTCATGTATAAAATATTCGCTTTTCATTGCCAGTACATTTTTTATAATTTCCAATGCGTCTGTGGCAGGAAAACGAACACGCAGATAGTCAATCGTTAAATTGAAAGGCTGTGTACAATTACAATAATCAAGATAATGTAAAAGTATATGTTTCATTTCTTTACTGGCTTTTGTTTTTCCGTTTTCAATTTCATTTAAGTTCTGCCTGCTAATTTGCAATTCCTGTGCCAGTCGTGATTGAGAATAATCACAGGCATTTCTCTTTTGCTTTAATGTTTCAATAAATTCTATATCATTCATGCTTCATTCCTCCAATCAAAAAAGGCATATACTCATAGGAGCATACACCTTGTATCTTATATTTATTTTCTATTGATATGCTGTTTTAGACCTGTCGGGTAAAAAGAATATGGTGTGAAATGAAATAAGTTCTTATAACCTTATAAATCGTTGCATATCAGCAGTTTTGTATTTATTTTTTCTCTTGTCTTTTGTAATAGTACCCCCCTGTTAGATAACGGGGGCTTTATGGCTCGCTGACGCTCGCCCCACCGTCAGAGTGAACCAGCCGTTTGCCAGCAAAACTGGCATGGCTTGATGTCTTACGACCGCCACCACGTCTGGATCACTCCGGCGGTGTTGCTGTCTTGCCTACCATTTCCTCATTTTCCGTGTACTTATATCCAACACCTCTGACAATGACGATATAGCGTGGTCTGTCCGGCTCCGGCTCAATCTTCTTTCTTAATTTTCGTATGAATGAAGTCAGATTATTAGGGTCTGCCGGATAGTCATATCCCCATACATTTTCATAAATCTGTTCTTTGGTAAAAACCTGCTCCTTATGAGAAATGAGAAAATAAAGTATATCAAACTCTTTTGCTGTAAGCTGTATGATATTGCCTGTTTTGTGTGATACAGTACGAGTAAAAGGATTGATTATAAAATCTGTCCTGTCTTGTTGTATATAAGCAGGAGTGGTACATATCTTTTTCGATAGCCATTCAACTGTTTGCTGGAAATAATGTTCTTCATTATCCCAAAATTCTGCTACTAATATCTTCCCATAGTATCACCTGCGCTTTTAAAGATTATTTTTCAAATATCAAATCAATTCTTCTAAAACCGCCATGTGCATCTATTAAAGTAGGAATAAAACCAACATAGGAATATCCCTCTTTAGCATATTTGTTGATTATTTCTTTTGGTTCAGAAGCAGAATGGAATAGCACACCTTTTGCCTCAAATTTCACTTCTACATACTTATATTCTTTCATAATCATCAATACCGCCTTTCAATTATCTAAATGTTTTTCTAATTTCTTCTAATTCTTCTTCGTTTTCAACCCAATTTTCTGCATATCCACATGAACAACAAACATAACGTATTACAGGGATTTTCCCAAATAGCGTATAAGTGCTTGTGTAAATATTATTTCCGCTGGCATGGCGGTTAGGGTTATCTGGAATACGAACAATATCGGTTGAGCCACATTTAGGACATGATTTAGTATTTTTCATTTATATTCTCCTCACAACAGCAATTATTTTTTGTTACGTTTGATAAAAAACCAATATGCAAATACAATCAAGGCAAGAACACATAAAATACTATCCATGAAATCACCCACTTTATATACCTTTCTTTTTATCCTCTTTTTTCTTTTTGCGTTCCTTATATATCTTATTCCTTAAAGGAATACCACCGCACAGCAGTAGTACAACAGCCAATATTGTAAAGTCCATATGATTGCTCCTTTTTAAAATTCTTTTTTGTTCATAATTGACAAACTGATTTTCATTGAAACCAATAACATCAACAAAGCGATAATAATTGCAATAGCGATAAGAACTCCCATGCTTACAGTTGGCATATTATCTAACAGACTAACTAAATCAATATTGAAAATGGCTTCTGCTCCTTTCACGATAACGAGAGTGATTACTGCCAGACCGCCAAATGCACCAATCATAGCAATTCTTCCTTTATCTCCACCGAATTTTAGCTGAAAAGGAAGCATGATTGCTTGAACGACAATCATAATAGGTAAAATCATCAATGAACTCTGTACTAAGTCTGTAATAGGTAATGTATCTTTCAATACAGTTGTAATTATTCCTAAAACAGTTGCCAAACCCCAAGCCATACACCCCAATAATAGACCAAGAAAGTATTTTTCACTCACATAATGATTACGTGTAATAGGTAATGTAAACAGAAACGCATTTCCATTATCAAAATCATCATAACTGATTGTGCTTACTGTAAAAAGTGATACAATGAAACTCAGAAAACCTAATGGGAATATCACATCATCAGTAAATATCATCATTCCGATTACAATCGCCAAAATGAGCAACAGAAAATTTTTCTGTAACATCATCAATTTCAAATCTTTTACGAATAAGCCTTTCATTGTTCTGTCCCCCTTATCATCATGGTAATGACTTCATCTATTGTACCTTTTTCAATGGCAATTTTAGGATAATTCTCCATATAATACTGTTTCTGATTTGTCAGACAGCTATATCCATATGTTTCTTTTTTGGAACGCAATATAAACTGTTTATCCAGCTTGCTGTATTGTTCTGCGTCTACTTTTAATAAAGCATAGTCACTAAGAAGAACGTCCGTATCTTCATGCAGAATAATTTTTCCGTCATGTATCATATAAAGGTCATCACATAGCGACTCCAAATCACTGGATATATGAGAGCTGATTAAAATGGAGCGTTCTTCATCTTTTTCCAGAAATTCTCTTAACATTTCAAGCAATTCGTCTCTTGCGATTACATCTAAACCTGCTGTCGGTTCGTCCAGTATCAGCAGTTTTGCATTGTGTGAAATTGCAACCAGCACTTTTAATTTTGCTTTCATTCCTGTTGAAAATTCTTTTATCTGTTTATTCATAGGTAGTTGAAATTTCTGTACCTGTTCTATAAATAGTGATTTGTCGAATTTTGAGTACATATTCTGCAATATAGGGATAATATCTTTTATCTTCAGATACCCACTAAAACCAGAATCCGACAATACTACACCCAATTCCTCTTTATCTTTTGCTGTGAAGTCTTTTCTGTCCTTTCCAAGTATGGTAATATTTCCGCCGTCAGTTGAAATCAAACCTAATATCGCCTTAAATGTTGTGCTTTTTCCAGCACCATTTTGTCCAATCAAGCCTGTTACACATCCAGACATAAGCTCTAATGAACAATCAAGAGAAAAATTATCATAATGCTTTTTCAAGTGTTCAATTTTTAACATACATCAACCCTCCAATATCAACTCAAATAAACTTTTTATATCTTCATCACTAATACCACATCGTCTGCCTTTTTGGATAGCCTGCTCCAAATCCGCTTCCAATTCTTTTTTCTGTTCTTCCAAAAGCAGTTCTGTATTTGTAGCCGCTACATAAGTGCCTTTTCCATGTACTGTAACCGTAAAACCCTCACTTTCCAAATTGTCGTAAGCTTTTTTTACAGTTAAAGCACTTATTTTTAGTTCCTTAGAAAGTGTACGGACAGATGGAAGATTGTCGTTTTCCTTTAGTTCCCCGTTGCGTATGAGCATTTTAATCTGGTCAACAATCTGTTCATATATGGGAACCATTAGGGAAGTATTGATTATAATTTTCATTCTTTATATCCTTCCTTCTTTTCTTGATAACAGTATATAACAGTTACAAACTGTTGTCAAGTGTTATATAGTGTTTATTTTAAATTTTCTTTTGAAATTAAAAACATGCAAATCAATATAGAAATGCATGTTAAAAAATATAGTATTCTATTGTAATTCCTTTAACGCAAGCAGGTGTTTCATGGATTGTTTCTAATATCCTTTTGTTGGGGAAACTCCAGTTTCCCATCTGGATACTGCCTGACGAGAAACATTTAATTTGTTGGCAATTTCTTCCTGTGTGTATCCCTTCTGTATTCGTATACCTTTTAATCTTGTATGTATATCGCTCTGATTATCCATTCTCCATTACCTTTCACTCATATGACTTGATTTGATTGTAGCACATTACTTATAACTATAAAAGACCTGTGTCAACTATTGCTTGCTTTTTGTCCACACGCTTTAATTTACAGGGTGCAACCACTGATTGCTTACATTTTTCTTTGATTTCTGATATGTTGAGTTCAACACCGATTTCCCAACTTACCAGAAAGGAGTTGAGACAGCAAGGGAAACTCTATAATTTACTAATCTAAAATGAATAACAAAAAAGGGGACGATTCAAAATATGCCATAAAACAAACAGAAGAAATCAATTCATCTGAATTATCCAACCAGGCAGAGAATGATTCTGTATTAACACCAAGTACAGGCGGCATCAAATGGTACGCAGCAAGCAAGGCTCCTAGTAAATTAAAAAATGCATCCTACAAAAGCTATAGTATAAGTTGGAAATGCTCTAATCTCAAATTACAAAAAGCTTTAGGAAACATTACCTATTCCACAGTATGTGGGCTTTTGACAGGCGGCCCTCTAGGCGGAGCTGCAGGATTTTCATCCGGTGCATTTTGGGAATTAGTAAATGCGGATAAGTCCAGTAAAAACATCTCCTATATTGATTATGTTGCAAAAGCAAAGAATAACCCTCGTTACTTCAAAGGGCGCAAATATGTATATTCTAAAGCCAATTATAAAGGCAAAAAAACAACGTCCTACTCTTACGGTATTATGTTATAGTATCCTTATAAAAATATAACCGATAAGGAGGCTTTCTCATGAAAAAAGAAAAAAAGAAGATTTTCCCTATAATTCAGGTAAACAAGTTCATCTATCCTATTACTATGCTGGTATTTCAAATCATCATTATCTTTGTGCTACCTTTTCTTCAGGATATAAGCGCAGAGGCAAAATTAGAGTTTATATCTCTCACCACATGCGGATTATTCGGTGAAACAATTTTTATGCTTATCACAAACTGGAAAGAAACAAAACAAAGAAAAAATATTTGAAAATCTATGATAAAAAAATGTATGTGAAATTTTTTCTGTATATTGTTAATGTTCAGAAGGCTCTTCTATGATAAAACAAAAATTATAGGCGAGCCTATTGTTGTATCAAAACCATAAAACACATACAGAAATTTTGCAGCTGTTATATATAAACCCATTTTTTCCGTATACAGCAAAGGATAATTTGTGTTATACTGCTATACAGAATTTATATTTAGAAAAGGGGAATGTAATCGTGAAAGCTTATGAAAGATTATTAAAGTATGTGGTTGTCCGCACACCGAGTGACGAAAACAGTGACACTGTACCGTCTTCCAAGTGCCAGTTTGACCTTGCACATCTGTTGGAAGAGGAAATGAAAGCACTTGGCCTGACCGATGTTTATCTGGACGACCAGTGTTACCTCTATGGTAAATTACCTGCAACCGAAGGTCTGGAAGACAAGCCTGCCATTGGTTTTATTGCACACATGGATACTGTTTCTGACTTCTGTGACCATGATATCACACCAGTGATCACAGAGAATTATAACGGAGAAGATCTGGTTCTTGGAACAAGCGGTCTTACCTTAAGTACAGAAACATTTCCACACCTTAAGGATTTAAAAGGACGCACACTCATCACTTCTGATGGAACGACTGTACTGGGCGCGGATGACAAAGCAGGCATCGCAGAGATTCTCACTGTGATCGAACAGTTACAGGAACAGAACATCCCACATGGTCCGATCTGCGTTGCATTTACACCGGATGAGGAGATCGGCACCGGCGCTTCTCATTTTGATGTGGAACGTTTTGGCGCAGATTACGGATATACACTGGACGGAGACACCGAGGGAGAGATCCAGTACGAAAACTTCAATGCATGCAAAGCATGTTTTGACATTACAGGAGTAAGCGTTCATCCGGGTTCTTCCAAAGATACGATGATCAACGCCTCCCTTGTTGCCATGGAGATCAACAGCCTCCTTCCAGGCATGGAGACTCCACGCGGCACAGAAGATTATGAGGGATTCTATCATCTTGTATCTATGTCCGGTGACTGTTCTAAGGCTCAGTTAAACTACATTGTCAGAGACCATGACAAGAACTACTTCGAAGCAAGAAAGCGTACTTTAACTCTGATTGAAAAGAATCTGAACGCAAAATGGGGGGAAGGAACTGTAAAACTTACCCTCACTGACCAGTATAAAAACATGGCTGAAATCATTGCCGGATGCATGCATCTTATCGACAACGCAAAACAAGCCTGTGAAAATGCCGGAATTGAAGCGCTCATACTTCCAATCCGCGGAGGCACAGACGGATGTCAGTTAAGCTTCAAAGGACTTCCATGTCCGAACCTTGGAACAGGCGGACACGCTTACCACGGTCCTTACGAACACATCACGATTGAAGGCATGGACAAAGCGGTTGCTATGGTAACAGAACTGGTAAAACTTTACACAAAATAAAAAACTAAAGAGGTTAGAAACATGTGGTTATTTAAAAGACTGGCGCTGTTCCTTGGCGCCATCCTAATCGCCGCTATCGCAGGGTTCTTCATCCTGCCGGGTGCAAGTCAGACAGAAATTGTCTTATTCATTGTGGGCTGTGTCGCCCTTGGCGATATCACTTACTATCTGGACAAGAAATATTTCCAGTAAGAGCATGAAAATGGGGACGGGTTTTCAAAACCTGTCCCCTGCTTTACTTCTATGCTCCGTGAGGCTTAAATCCTTCGCCTCTTACTTCATTGGATTCCATCATAATGAGGAATGCTTTTTCATCCTCGTCTTTGACCGCCTTCTGTACATTGTACATTTCTTTATTGCTGCACGCACACATAACAACCAGTTTATCATCCCTTGAGAAGCTTCCTTCTGCTTTTAAGAAGGTACATCCTCTTGCTGTCATTTCGTCAATCCGTTTTGCAACCTCCGGTCCTTTATCCGTAACGATCAGCGCCATCTTACCGGCATCAATACCGTACATCACCTTGTCTACTACAACAGTCAAAATATAAGTCAAGATCAAACCGTAAATAATGCTGTCAATATCCCCGAAGATTAAACCACCTGTCACAACGATCACAAGGTCTGTCACAAAAGTAATCTTTCCGATAGAAAGATGCGGCTTTAACGCCCGCACTGACATGATTACAAAATCCGCTCCGCCTGTAGATGTGTTGCGAAGATAAATGATCGCATAGCCAAGTCCTGCAAATACACCGGCGCAGATCGCAGACAATAATCTGTCTCCTTCATATACCGGAAGCATTGGCGCAATAAAGTCCATAAGAGGCCACTGGATCAGCATCGTCTTCAATGAACGAAGAAGGAACTTCTTACCTAAGACTTTATAACATAAAATAATAATCGGAATGTTGAGCACAATGGTCATCGTACCAATCGGTAAACCGAATAAATGATAAAAGATCAAAGCAACACCGGAAATACCTGCTACCGGAAATCCCGAATTGGCTGCAAAATTATAAACGCCAACTGCGATCAGCATATTTCCTACAATGTCCACCAGAATATCAATGGCAAACTCTTTAGATTTGTTCACGTTTTTCATAGACTCTCTCCTTTTCACATCATTGTATATTGTATAAATTCCTCAGAGTTCAAAAAAGCCCGCCGGATCGTTTTATCGCATCCCTGGCAATAAAAAAGAGCAACGGCAAATTATAAAAATATAATTCGCAATTGCTCTTTTACGTGAAATATTATAGACTTCTTCCGCAAAAATGTCAATCCACATTTTTATTTTTTTAGGTTCTTTAGGTTCTTTTCTTTAGGTTCTTTTTTCTTCTTTTCCCTCTCCTTGGTTTTCCGAAATCGAAGACTGCAAAGAAGATAACGAGCTTCCCCGCACCACTGACGATTCACCGTAGCGCTTACGGATCTGATCCAGCGCCTTATCAAGCTGCTCCTGCTTTCTTGTCGGAAGCTTCTTTTTCTTCTTTTGAGTCTGAATATCAAAAATACTAAGCTGCTGCGGTTCTCCTTCATCGGATAGCTTCGAGCTTCGGATTCCGAGAAGTCTGATCGGTTCTCCATTCCACAGTTCACGGAACAATTCCATTGCTGTACTGTGAATCACACGGTCGCTGTTCGTATCTTGAAATAACTGTTTTTGATGGGAACAAGTCTCAAAGTTGTAGTATTTGATCTCCACGCTCAACATCCCGGCACGCTGCCCTGCTTTTCTAAGTCTTGCCCCGACACTTTCCGCCAGACGATACAGCACATTTGACGCCTCTTCTTCCGTCACCACATCCTGTGCAAGAGTTGTGGAATTACCGATTCCTTTTGCCTCCGCGCGTTCCGCTTCCACCTGGGAGCCATCAATCCCGTTGGCGAATTCCCATAATTTCCGTCCGTGCCTTTTTAAATGAAGCTCGACCAACCTTACATCCATCTGCGCCAGATCTCCGATCGTGCGAATCTCCATTTTTTCAAGGGTTGCCACACTGGAACGCCCTGCCATATACAGTTCCCCAATAGGAAGCGGCCACATTTTCACTTGTATTTCCTCCGGAAACAATGTGTGGACTTTATTCGGTTTCTCAAAATCCGAAGCCATCTTCGCCAACAGCTTATTGCTGGATATCCCCACATTTACCGTAAATCCAAACCGCCGGTACACCTCGTTCTTAATCTCCATTGCTCCTTCCACCGGAGAGACAAACTGATTCACAATCCCTGTAAAATCCATGTAACACTCATCCACACTTACCTGTTCAATATCCGGCGTATACGTTTTCAAAAAATCCATAAGCGCGTGACTATATCTGGAATACATCTTATGATCCGGCGGTACAGATACAAGATTCGGGCATTTACGAAAGGCATTCGCCACCGGTTCTCCTGTGCGAATGCCATATTTTTTCGCAGGGACAGACTTGGCAAGCACGACCCCATGGCGTGACTTCTGGTCTCCGCCAATGATCGCAGGTATCTCTCGAAGATCTGTCTCTGCGCCGTTTTTCAGTTGTTCCACTGCGCTCCAGCTAAGATACGCAGAATTGACATCGATATGAAAAATGATGGACACTATGCCTGACTCCTTGCCCTTAAAATTCCGTCTTCACTGTCAATAATAATCTTCTCACCTGCACCGATATCTCCTTGAAGCATTAACTTCGCAGCCAGCGTCTCCACATGTTTCTGCAGATAACGCTTCAGCGGTCTTGCTCCGTAATTCGGATCATATCCGCCTTCCACGATCTGATTTTTTGCCGCTTCGGTAAGCTCAATGGAAAGCTCCTTGTCTGCAAGACGTTTATTGACATCCGCTACTAACAAGTCAATAATGTCATAAATATTTTCTTTCGTCAATGGACGGAACATAATCATTTCATCCAGGCGGTTCAAAAATTCCGGTCTGAAATGTGCACGAAGATCATTCATCACCGCCTGTTGGCTCTCTTCGCTGATATTTCCATTTTCGTCCATACCGTCCAGAAGATAGGCAGAGCCAATGTTGGACGTCATGATCAAGATCGTATTCTTAAAGTCTACAGTACGCCCCTGTGAATCGGTGATACGTCCATCATCCAGAACCTGCAGCAATACGTTAAATACATCTGGATGCGCTTTCTCGATCTCATCAAAAAGCACCACGGAATACGGTTTTCTTCGCACCGCTTCGGTAAGCTGACCGCCTTCATCATAACCTACATATCCCGGAGGCGCTCCAATAAGACGGGACACGGAATATTTCTCCATATACTCACTCATGTCGATACGAATCATATTATTTTCATCATCAAACAGGCTTTCCGCCAACGCTTTGGCAAGCTCTGTTTTACCGACACCGGTAGGTCCAAGGAACAGGAAGGAACCGATCGGTTTTGTCGGATCTTTGATTCCTGCTTTGGAACGGATAATTGCCTCGGTCACAAGTTCTACACCTTCATCCTGCCCGATCACACGCTTGTGCAATTCATCTGCAAGATGCAGCGTCTTGCTTCTCTCACTCTCATTTAACTTAGCAACCGGAATTCCGGTCCAGCGGGACACGATTCTTGCAATTTCCTCATCTGTCACGCTTTCATGCACAAGAGAACGGTCTTCATCCTTTCCCTTTGCCTCTTCATTTTCCAACTGTTTCTGCAACTGCGGAAGCTTACCATACTGAAGCTCTGCGGCTCTTTCAAGATCATATGAATGCTGCGCTCTCTCAATCTCTTTATTTACCTGTTCAATCTCTTCACGCAGCTTCTGGACTTTCTCAACACCGACCTTCTCATTATCCCACTGTGCTTTCTTGCCGGCAAAGTCTTCTCTCAGTTCGGCAAGCTCCTGCTGCAAATGCACGAGACGGTCCTGACTTAGACGGTCATTTTCCTTCTTAAGCGCAGCTTCTTCGATTTCAAGCTGCATGATCTTCCGGCGAAGCTCATCCAACTCTGCCGGCATAGAATCCAATTCTGTTTTAATCAATGCACACGCCTCATCCACGAGGTCAATTGCCTTATCCGGAAGAAAACGATCGGAAATATAGCGGTCAGACAATGTTGCCGCCGCCACAAGCGCCCCATCGGTAATCTTCACACCGTGGAAGACTTCATAGCGTTCCTTTAATCCACGAAGAATAGAAATGGCATCTTCTACGGTAGGCTCATCTACGAGAACTGGCTGGAAACGCCGTTCCAGCGCCGCATCTTTCTCAATATACTGGCGGTACTCGTCAAGCGTAGTTGCACCGATACAGTGAAGTTCCCCACGGGCAAGCATTGGCTTTAACATATTTCCGGCATCCATTGCGCCGTCACTTTTACCTGCACCTACAATTGTATGCAGCTCATCGATAAAGAGAATGATCTTACCGTCACTGTTTTTCACTTCTTCCAGCACTGCTTTCAATCGCTCTTCAAACTCGCCGCGATATTTCGCTCCGGCTACCAGTGCTCCCATATCTAAGGAAAATACTGTCTTATCTTTTAACCCTTCCGGCACATCACCGCGGACGATCCGCTGCGCCAGACCTTCTACTACTGCTGTTTTACCAACTCCCGGCTCACCAATGAGCACCGGGTTGTTCTTCGTCTTTCTGGACAAAATGCGAACCAGATTACGAATCTCTGCGTCTCTTCCGATAACCGGGTCAAGCTTCTGGTCTCTTGCACGTTCTACAAGATCAGAACCGTATTTATTTAATGTGTCATAAGTGGCTTCCGGATTATCACTGGTCACTCTCTGATTGCCTCTTACTGTAGACAATGCCTGAAGAAATCCATCTCGTGTAATTCCAAGTTCCCGGAACAACACTTTCATTTCTTTGCTTGCGTACTTTATCATTGACAGAAAGAGATGTTCCACAGAGACATATTCGTCTCCCATCTGTGCTGCCTCATCCTCTGCGTGAATCAAAGCATTATTGAGATCCTGTCCAACGTATTGCTGTCCGCCCTGCACCTTCGGGCGTTTGCTGATTGCTTCCTCCACACGGTTCACGACCAGATTCTTGTCAAAGCCCATCTTCTCCATTAATTTCAAGATCAGACTGTCATCCTGTGTTAACAAGGCATAAAGCAAATGCTCCTGCTCAATCTGCTGGTTTCCATATTCCATTGCTGTTTTTTCACAGTCCTGCACTGCCTGCAATGATTTCTGTGTAAATTTATTAATATTCATTCTAACGCCTCCTTTTGACATCAGAGTCTATTTGTTTTCATTGTTCTACCAGAAATATAACACTTGTTGTTAGCACTGTCAACACTTGAGTGCTAATTTTTTTGTATTCATTTACATCTGCCTTTTAATATGTTATACTTTAGCGTAGTAAATTAGAAAAGAAAGGGGTCATTATGCACAAAGAATTTTTAATGGGAAATGAAGCAATTGCTCTTGGCGCCATCGCCGCCGGAGTAAATCTAATAGCCGGTTACCCCGGCACACCTTCCTCAGAAGTGCTTGAAACCGCAGCTAAACGTCGTTCGGAAGATATCTACGTGGAATGGTCTGTCAATGAGAAGGCTGCCCTTGAGGTCGCCGCCGGAGCCTCTTATACCGGAGCAAGAAGTCTGGTTACAATGAAACAAGTTGGCTTAAATGTTGCATCCGATCCGCTGATGAGCCTTGAGTATGTAGGCGTCAAGGGCGGCATGGTTGTTCTTGTTGCCGACGATCCGGGACCGATCTCCTCACAGACAGAGCAAGATACGAGACACTTCGCTGCATTTTCCAAGCTTCCTTGTTTTGATCCAACATCTGCACAGGAAGCTTATGAAATGATTCAAGAAGCTTTTGAATATTCAGAAGAATATGGAACTCCGGTATTTTTCCGCCCAACCACCAGAGTTTGTCACGGGTACGCTTCTATTGAAATTAAGGATGAGGAGGAATACACCTCTCATACGGTGGAAGGATTTGTCAAGGATTCCAGCCGCTGGGTCATCTTCCCACGCCTTTCTTATCAGAATCATAAGAAAATCGAAGCACGAAATGCAGCACTATCAGAGGTATTTTCGAACTACTCAAGGAATAAAATTTACCCTGCAGGAGAAAAAAACAAAACCTCTCGGAAAGGTATCGCGGCTTCGGGAATCAGTTTTACTTATGCTTTAGAGACTTTGGAAACTCTGGGGATGACTCGGCTTCTCAAAGTTGCCACCCCACATCCTTTTCCAGAGAAGCTGGCAGTAGAATTTTTAGAGGGGCTGGATGAGGTGCTCTGCATAGAAGAGCTTGATCCTGTTCTGGAACATGAACTTACTTACCTCTGTGGAAAATATCATCTTCCGGTGAAAATATACGGTAAACTGACCAGACATACAGCCAACGCCGGAGAGAATACCCGAGACAGTGTATACCAGAACATTTCCGATTATCTTGGTATCAGTGCCTGCCGGGCCGAAGCGGTATCAGCTTGCGAAGACACGAGCTTTGTTGCGCCTCCCACACTTCCCATCCGCCCTCCGGTTCTCTGTGCCGGATGCCCGCACCGCGCTTCTTTCTACGCGGTAAAGGCTGCCATGAAGGGGAGAAAAACTATTTTCTGCGGTGATATCGGATGCTATACCCTTGGCAACGCAATGCCTCTTGATATGGTAGATACCTGCCTGTGTATGGGTGCCGGACTTGGTATCGCCCAAGGAATCGGACATATCGAACCGGATACTTCTTGTTTTGCATTTGTCGGAGATTCTACGTTCTTTGCCTCGGCAATCACCGGAGTCATCAACGCCGTCTACAATCAGGCAAATATGACTTTGATTATCTTAGACAATTCTACAACTGCTATGACCGGACATCAGCCACACCCCGGCACCGGACGTACTATGATGGGAGAACTTGTCCAAAAGATTAATATAGAAGCAGTTCTTCGCGGTATTGGGATAACAACTGTAGAAACCGTCAATCCTCTCGACCACAAAGCAGCCGTTTCCTGTGTAAAGCGTACCGCAGATCTTCCGGGTGTAAAGGCTATCATATTCAAATCTCCCTGTATCGCCATCGACAAACCGGAGGCTCCTCTATTCGTAGAGGAAGAATCCTGCATTTCCTGTAAGAAATGTATCCGCGAATTAGGCTGTCCCGCACTGGTGATCCAAAACAATAAAGTTACCATAGATGCTTCTTTGTGTACCGGCTGTACTTTATGCGCACAGCTATGTCCTACGGGAGCTATACAAACTAAGGGAGGTGACGGACATGAATAAAAATATCGTATTATGCGGCGTCGGAGGTCAGGGAACGGTTCTTGCTTCTAAGTTAATTGCCGCTGCCGCTATGAAAAAAGGGATCTCTGTTATGAGTGCGGAAACCATCGGCATGGCGCAACGAGGCGGAAGTGTCTTCAGCCACATCCGGCTTGGAGAACATCTCCACTCTCCCATGATTGCAAAAGGAACCGCAGACATCATCATAGGATTTGAGCCTGCCGAAGCAGTGCGAATGCTTCCCTATCTGAAAGAACATGGGCAGGTCATTGTCAGCAGTCACGCAATTATGCCTGTAACTTCTACTCTTTCCGGAGTCGATTACAACGGAAAAGAAATGATTTTATATCTAAAGAAAGTTGTCAGCAACCTTCTTGTTGTAGATAGTGAAAAAGCGTGTCACGAACTAGGATCTTCAAAAGTGTTGAATATCCTCCTGCTCGGCGCAGCAATCTCTGGCGGAGCACTGGGGCTTACAGAGGAAGAACTCCGGGAGGCAATCAAAGACCGGCTGCCCGAAAAGTTCCATGATCTTAATTATCGGGCTTTGCACTATTTTCAGTCACAGCAGAGCGACCCGCTTTCATCCAACATATGTCAATAATGTAACATATCTCAATAAAATAATAAGACCAGACAAAACAGAAAGGACGAAAACGTATGCAGATTACAGCGACACAATTGGAACAAGTTAACAAACAAATACAGGCACTGGTGTCTGCAGAAAGTTTCTATGGAAAGAAATTAGAAGATGCCGGTATCTCTGGCGTGTCTTCCCCGGAAGATTTTACAAAGCTGCCTTTTTCTGAGAAAAATGATCTCCGGGAGGCCTATCCACTTGGACTTATGACCGCGCCGGAAGAAAAAATCGTCCGGATTCATTCTTCCTCCGGAACAACCGGTCTTCCGGTCATCATCCCGTATACTGCCAAGGATGTAGAAGACTGGGCTGTCATGTTTAAGCGTTGTTATGAAATGGCGGGGATAACGAATCTAGACCGCATTCAGATCACCCCCGGGTATGGACTTTGGACTGCTGGAATCGGCTTTCAAAATGGTGCCGAGAAGCTCGGGGCTATGGTCATCCCCATGGGACCGGGTAATACTGACAAACAGCTGCAAATGATGCTGGACATGAAATCTACCGTCCTTTGCTCTACCTCTTCTTATGCACTTCTTCTGGCAGAAGAGATTGAAAAGCGGGGAATTCAGGATCAGATCCATCTTAAAAAAGGTGTAATCGGTTCTGAGCGCTGGGGCGAAAAAATGAGAAAGCGTATTTCCGAAGAACTGGGAATAGAGCTCTACGACATTTACGGTCTGACAGAGATCTATGGTCCGGGTATCGGAATCAGTTGCAAAGAAGATAACGGCATGCACTACTGGGATGATTACATCTATATCGAGATTATCGATCCTGCCACCTTAGAGCCATTGCCGGACGGTGAACTTGGTGAAGTAGTCATCACCACCCTTGTGAAAGAAGGCGCTCCTCTGATCAGATACCGTACACATGACCTTTCCCGCATTCTTCCGGGCGAATGTGCATGTGGAAGCAAATATCCCCGTCTGGATGTCATAATGGGACGAACCGACGATATGATGAAGATCAAGGGTGTCAACGTATTCCCAAGCCAGATTGAGGAAATACTCAAAGACTTCCCGGAAGTATCCAGCGAATACCAGATCCGAATCTCTCACCTGGACGGAAAGGATACGATGCGTATTTATGTAGAGACAAATGGAAGTGTCGATTTCTTAGATTTGGCAAAGAGAATTGCTGTAACCGTCAGGAGCCGCATTGGTTTTACTCCGCTTGTCAAAGTTGTTGAGCTGGGACTCCTTCCGAGAAGCGAAAAGAAATCCAAACGTGTTATTGATGAAAGATACGAATAGTCAGAAACATTTTTCTTTCTAATAATCTTTTAAAATTAACAAACCGGCGCTATAGTTGTGTGCTATGCTTCATGCAACTATAGTGCCGGTTTTGCTCTTATTTGAATCTTACCTTTAATTTTCTATTTCTCCGGTACAATCTCCAACCAATATCCATCAGGATCGTTAATAAAATAAATTCCCATTTGCGGGTTTTCATAGCAGATACATCCCATTTCTTCATGCTTTTGATGTGCTGCTTCCATATCATCGGTCGTAAATGCAAGGTGAATCTCATTGTCTCCCAGATCATAATGATCCTTTTCCCAATCACGCAGCCATGTAAGCTCTAACTGAAATCCGGTTTTTCCATCTCCCAGATAGACAAGTATAAAGCTTCCGTCTTCTGCTTCTTTCCGGCGCACCTCTTTTAATCCGAGTGCTTCTTCATAAAACTTCATTGATTGTTCCAGATTTTTTACATTGTAATTGTAATGTGCAAATTGAAAATTCATAGCTTTTCTCTCCATCCTTTCCCTGTCGTTGTCTATTGTTCGAATATTTCTCCTTCTTCCGTGATCCGAACAATCCGGTCACGATCCTGCGACTTCGGGTGTTCTTCCATCCATCGGTCTATAACCTCCGGCTTTCTCCAAAAATGCATCGGATAGACTTTTTCTGTCTTTGTAAGACTTAGGAAATAATCCATTCCTAAAGTATAATATTCCTCCTGTCTTGGGTCAAGCGGAATGAATGCCGCATCAATCTTCCGGTCCCGAAGAGGCTCTATATATTTTCGAAACTTTTCAGACATCTCCTGATTCCAGTCTTCCGACTCTTCTTTCCAATACCAGTCATTTAAATCCCCTGCATGATAAATCGTCTTTCCCTCCGCCGAAACAAGAAATGCGACGCCTTCATCTGTAGAACGCAATGTGTGGATGCAAATATCATCCACAGAACGTTCTTCCTCCGGTCTCATCAGCAACGTTTGTTCTTTCGCCTCTTCCGGTATACGCTTCTTCCATATATCATCCGAAAGTATAAATGTGATATTATTTTGTTTCTTTAAGAAGTTAAAGATTTCTTTATTGAAATGATCAATATGCCGATGACTGACAAAGACATAACCCTTCTTTCCTTTTGGAAACGCTGGGATCTCTCCTCTATAATAGTCAAACAACAGCCACACCTGTGTCATTTCCACGAGAAATCCACTGTGCCTAAGATACGTAATTTTCATTTACTTCTCCCTCTTTTTACAATTATATTTTGTAGTTTCGTTGCCCGGATTCCTTATGTGGGCTTGTATTCTGATCTTATTTTCCTGAACACTTTCTTTCTTACAAACCAGAAGCAGACAAGCTGCATGAGAATTGTAAGAATCCACGATGCCGGATAGGAAATGAACAATACATCCAGCGAACGGTTCTTCGGGAACACCCAGAAGATCCATACAATTCGAAGCCCTACCGTTCCAATGATCGATATAATCATCGGAGCAAGAGAATATCCCATCCCTCGCATTGCTCCAGGGAACAGATCCATAAGACCACACAGAAAATAAGTGACGGTTGTATAGAGAAAAATTTCTATTCCACAGGCGATCACCTCTGCATCAGATGTATAAATCCCAAGAAGCTGGTGTCCGAAAATATACGTTCCTCCTCCCAATAATAGAGTGATTATAATGGTTAATATCATACAATTAAACAATACTCGATCCATTCTCTTCAGCTTTCCAACTCCATAATTCTGGCTTGTGAAACTCATGCATGCCTGTGTAATTGAATTAGTTGCTGCATACAGGAAACCGAAAACATTGTTTGCCGCTGTATATCCTGCCATTGCTATAGAGCCAAACGAATTTACAGAGGACTGAAGCAGCACATTTGAAAAGTTAATAACCGTACTTTGAATACCTGCCGGAATTCCCACTTTAAAAATCTGCTTCATATACGCACCCTTAATTGACAATTTAGAAAAATGAAGCTGATAACTTGCCTCTGCCTTGCATAAACACCGGACCACTAAAATGCTGGAAATCAGTTGTGAAAGAATTGTTCCAATAGCAACTCCTGCCACACCAAGATGAAATACAATGACTAATATTAAATTCAAAGCCACATTTGCGATTCCTGCTATGATAAGGAAGAGCAGCGGTCTTTTTGTATCTCCAATCGCACGCAGAATCGCCGCTCCATAGTTATAAAGCATAAAGAATGGCATACCACAAAAATAAAGTCTCATATATAAAGCTGACAACTGTATCACATCGTCCGGCGTGCCCATAAGTTCCAGCGCTGTCCTTGCAAATGCGACACCTATAAACGCCATGCTGATACCGCTGACTAACGCAAATGCAATCGCTGTATGCACGGTTTCTGACATCTCCCGCTCTTTCTTTGCCGCAAAAAAGCGAGCTGCCAGTACATTTGCCCCAAGGGAGATACCAATAAACAAATTAACAAACATATTGATCAGCGCTGTGGTGGAGCCAACCGCCGCCAACGCCTGACGTCCGGTAAAGCGCCCCACTACAATAATATCTACTGCATTAAACAACAACTGAAGAATCCCCGATAACATAAGCGGAAGGGAAAAAGAAATCAGCTTATCCATCAGCGAACCATTACACATATCAATTTCATATTTATTTTTCTTTGTTACGGATTTCAATCTTATCACCTTTTACTATTTTATTTATTCCGCAACTATTATATCACAAAATTATGCCACATGACCATTTGTATTGTGGCGAAGTGCCGCTTCGTATTCTTTTAATTTTTCTTTTGCCTGTGCATTCAGATTCTTTGGCACCTCAATCTGCACAGTCACATACTGATCCCCGTACATATTCTTATGATTCATCGATACAATTCCTTTGCCCCGCAGCCGGATCTTTGTCCCCGACTGTGTTCCGGGACGGATGGTACACAGAACTTTTCCATAAAGCGTCGGGACAATCACCTCTCCTCCGAATACGGCCGTCGTAAATGGAATCATTGCTTTTGTATATACATCCATTTCTTTTCTTTCAAATCCCGCCTTTGTTCCAACTTGAACTTTCAGGAGCAGATCTCCGTCATATCCACCTGCGCTTCCCGGCATTCCTTTTCCACGCAGTCGGATTATTTTACCGGTATCAATCCCCGCCGGAATCTTAACTTTTAAAGACTTTCTGCTTCCGTTTGCCTCCGTAAGATGCACCAACTTCTCGCAGCCGGATACTGCCTCATCAAAACTGATAGAAAGATCCGCGTGAAGATCGGCGCCATTTTCCCGCATCGGACGCCTGCCAAAAGTTCCTCCAAAAATACTTCTCAGTATTTCATCCAGATCTTCTTCCTCAAAATGATACTCCCGATAGCTTCCGTCCGAATTCTCATGTCCGAACTGGTCATATTCCTTTCTCTTTTCCGGATCACTTAAAACCGCATACGCCTCTGTTGCCTCCTTAAATTTTTCTTCTGCCATCGCATTCCCCTTATTGGTGTCAGGATGATATTTCTTCGCAAGCTTCCGATAAGCCCTTTTAATAGTCTGCTCATCTGCCGAGCGGTCTACACCGAGAATCTCATAATAATCTCTCACAACGCCCATATGTCCACCTCCTATTATTCACATAATTTCAAAATACCCCGCAGGATCTACCTGCGGGGTATACGTCATTCCCTGAAAGATTATCCTTCAATGGAGATATAATGTTTCTTCTCTTCAATTGGTTTCTTCTCTTCCTTCGGAACAGAGAATCTTAAAATTCCGTTCTCATACTTCGGATGGATATCTTTCTCCGTTACATGGTCACCGACATAGAAGCTTCTGCTCATACTTCCGGCATAGCGCTCACGCCTTACATATCTGCCCTTCTTATCCTGTTCATCTTTGTCAAGCCCTTTGGCAGCATTGACGGTGAGGTATCCATTCTCAAGCTGTAACCGGATCTCATCTTTCTTGAAGCCCGGCAGATCAATGTCTACTTCAAATCCATTGTCCAGCTCCTTGACATCCGTCTTCATCATGTTCTTACCGTGTTTTCCGTACAAAACCTTATCTACGTCTGCAAATTCCGGGAATTCCGGGAAACGGAAACCATCCATGAAATCATCAAATAAGTTCTCTCCAAAAATACTAGGTCTTAACATAAGTCATATCTCCTTTCATAAATATGAAAACTATATTTTAGCACTATCGAAGCAATCCGAAGTGTTGTGTTTGGAACCTCAGGATTCGGAATTCTTTTCCTCTTCCTTTGTTCTATTTGTACTATATCACCTATAATTAGCACTGTCAATAGGTGAGTGCTAATATTTTTGTTATTTTTTTGCAAACCCTTTAAAATCAATGATTTGCAGTATCTTATTTCCTTTAAAATTGTGATTTTTTCTGTTTTGACACCAATTTGACACCAATTTTTTTTGTGGTGTCAAGCATTTAACACCATACTATCTAGTGTTGCAATCTCATTTTCAATCCTTGTCAGCTCTCCAATATGATTGTACACTTCCATTGTTACATCTATATGAGCGTGTCCCATAATATATTGAAGAACTTTTACGTCCATACGGCACTCTGCAAATCATTCAAGGTACGATTGACGATATCTTGAATTTTTTAAACCTCATCTTTTCGTAACAATTCAATAACCGTTTCACTTTTTGATTTAGAAAAAACAAACAGAGAAGTTACTACGCAAACTATGATAATCGCAATAAATAAAAGCAACGTCTTGATTACTGGAAAGACAAATGGAATCCCGTAGATATTAAAGTTTGTAAATACATAATAACTTGCAGGTAAACCAATAATCAGTGCAATGACAATCGACAAAAAAGAATAACCTAAACTTTCAAATACTATCATTTTTTTAATCTGTTTTCTTGTCATACCGACACTTTCTAAGATAGCAAATTCTTTAGAACGATTTTGTATGCTTTCCGACATCATGTTTAAATAATTTGAAACAGCAAGTAATATAATAATAATTCCTAAACTTCCGCCTAATACAGTAATTTGATTTTCAGAATTTTTCATTTCCGAATAACTATCTAATTTTGATTCAGCAGAAATAAGTTTATTGTTCGCTACAATGCTTTTAATAGATGATTCTACATTTTTAGAAAAAGGTTCATCATAATCAATTTTTATCATTTCTATTAACGGTTGTCCCATGATTTCATCGAAAAAATCATCACTAACAATCAAATCGGGCGTATAGCCAGCAGAATAATAGGCTGGGTAAGCATTTATAATTGCTCCTGTTTCAATAATTTCCTTTTTATCCGGATTCAGAGCAGTCGGAATTGAAAATTCAACCTTTTTTCCTGTAATTCCATTATCACCTTGTGTAAAAGTTTTAGAAACAAAAGCAATCTCGCCATTTTTAAATCTCTCTTTATCAAGTGGATTTTGCAAAGTATTATTTATTTTTTCAAATTCCACTTCATCAATCCCCACAATTCTGCAAGTAAATAATTCATAAGTTTGGTTTTTCTTATATAGCTCTATATCTTTTTCGTAGTTTCCTGGAGAATATCTAGAATCATACAATTCCTTGTAGTATTCTCCATAGACATTTTCTTGAAATGGAACAACTGCTGTTGCTGATTTTAAAACTCGCACATCTTTTACCCCATCTATAGATTTTATTTGTTCAATAAAATCTGAATTGATAACTTGCTCCTCGTTATCAGAAAGTAATGTCTGATTTAAAAGTCTTATATCATAATCGAAAGAATGGTTCAAAATATTTTTTGCATTATTAGCATAAATCACGACATTGATAATCAAGCAAAGTGATACCGCCAAACTTAAAGAACACATGATAATAACGAATTGCTTCTTATCTCGAAACAGATTCATTTTTACCATAGAACCAATATCTCCACCCGTTCTTTTTTTATTTTTGTTTTTTATAGATGTTGCTCCTATATATTTCATTGCTTCAATAGGAGAACAATTCATTGCTATTTTCACTGGTTTTTGACTACTAATCATTGTTGTAGTAAGTGAAAAAATAGTAGCGATTATAAATACCCAAAGGGAGATAGTTCCAACCTCACTTATTGCAATCGTTGGATTTAAAGAATGTAATAGTTGAGGAATAATAATTTTTCCAACGATTGACGAACAAACCAGCCCTAATGGTATTCCTATCATTGCATTCCACAACATTTGCTTATATATCATTTTTCTAATCTGAACAGATGTTGTCCCAATTGTTTTAAGCTGTCCAAAATACCGTATATCTCGATTTACAGAAATATACAATGTATTATAAATAAACAAATATCCACTCATGAAAACTAAAACTAATAATATCAATAACCCCATCATAGTCTTGATAAAGTTAGAAATTGTATCATAATCAGCTTCAATAATTTGATTTCCAGATAAGTTGATTTGATTTTGCATTTCTATAATATCATTTTCGGAATATAGAGGATTTTTTAATGAGATTTTTAATGTTCCTTGCGTCAAATCAGTCTGCAAAACTCCTGTTGATTGATAAAATTCATCTGAAATATAACCCTTATCAACACCTGTATAATCCAAAAACCAACCGCTCAAAATGAAAGTTTTTGCTGTATCGTTATTCTCGCTATTTTCTGCTAAAGTTTGATATATAAAAGGCAATTCCATACCCACTTTAGGATTGTTAATTCCCAGAGAACGTAACGCACTTTGTGAAAGCATAATTTCATTTTCTTTGGTCGGATAATTGCCTTTATAATAATCCAACGCTGGAATTGTCTGGTATTTCCAGCAAGTATTATCTAACCAATATAATTTCAACTTATCTAATTCTTTATCTTGATATTTTGATACAATTCCACATTTCACGCTAAGCCCTGCATATTTCACATTATCCATTTTTCGCATAATAGATACTTGGTCGTCTCTCGGTTCTGTCAGTTCAATATCATAATCTATCCCCTGCATTCTTTGTTGTCTTAAAGAAACTGTATCCCAATAACTTAATCCAATAGATATTACGGTACAAAGTAAAAATGTTGTCAAAAAAATAGCTACTATAGTTAATAAATTTCTTTTTTTATTTGCCTTATATGTTGTTTTAGCAAGGTCTTGAATTACCTTTTTGTTATTGACTTTGAGCATTTTTACTCACCGCCTTTCACAATTTTCCCATCTTCTATGCGGATAATCCTATCTGCCATTTGAGCGATCTCTTCATTGTGAGTAATCATTACAATCGTTTGAGCCAGATTTTGACTTGAAATTTTTATCAAACCTAAAACATCTTGACTTGTTCGGCTATCAAGATTTCCTGTTGGTTCGTCAGCAAGGATAATAGCCGGTTTAATCGCCAAAGCTCTTGCTAACGCTACACGCTGTTGTTGTCCGCCAGATAACTGATTTGGCATAAAATATTTTTTATCTTCCAATTTTAATAATTTAAGAACTTCCTCAATATAATCATTATCTGGTTTTATACCGTCCAACTTGATAGGAAGCACAATATTTTCATATACATTCATAAGTGGCAAAAGATTATAGTTTTGAAATACAAAACCTATTTTTCTTCTTCGATAAACAGTTAGTTCATCACGAGATAATCCCGATATATTTCTTCCGTCAATAATAACTTCTCCAGAAGTCGGATTATCCAAGCCTCCAAGCAGATGTAGCAAAGTAGATTTTCCACTTCCAGAAGTTCCAACAATAGCTAAAAATTCCCCTTTACAAATATCTAAATCTATACCGTCCAATGCTTTTACAGTATTCTCTCCCGTATCATAATATTTTTTTAAATTTCTAACTGATAAAATATTCATTCTTCATCTTCCTTTCTCTCTGTTTGCTCTAATAATAACAAAGACTTCTTTCTCAAATCTTTCTCAAAAGTGACAACTTTGACACAATTAAAGATTGAGAAAAAAGTCTTGATTAAAAATCACTACGGGATAAGAAAACTTCAACGGTAGTTCCTTTATTTAATTTGGATTTTATTTTTATATATCCTTGTTGTTTTCTTAAAACTTCTCTAGCCAAATATAACCCAATTCCAAAGCCCTGCTTATCTGTTACATTTGATCCTCTGTAAAATCTTTGAAATACTTTTCCTTGCTCTTGCTCTGGTATGCCTATACCATTATCTATAATTTTTACACATACAAATGATTCATATAAAATAGACTTAATCGTTACTTCTGTATCATCTGGCGAATATTTTATTGCGTTTTCAATAATATTTGCAAAAACTTCCTCCGTCCATTTCAAGTCAGCAAAGACTTTATAATCATTATTTTCTGAACGAATATGAATATTTTTCCTCATTGCGTCCAATTCTACCGATTGACAACTTTTTTTAATTATCTTGTCTAATTCAATTATCTTAGGATTGACAGAAATAATTTCCTGTTCCGCATACGTGCATATTCCGCGAAATCTGCGCATCCGTTCCGAAGGAACGGAGCGCCATTCCG
>OIYW01000775.1_pt1 | contig 26549 bp, 30 predicted proteins | sample 1588351 | NCBI WGS metagenome assembly OIYW01 (sample SAMN03283268) | human gut metagenome | biome: human-associated habitat; material: feces | host: Homo sapiens | place: USA | collected 2013 | reverse complement strand
TGTTTCTTCCTTTGCCTTCCTCTTGATCTTGCCAATATATGCGAAAAAACCGGTTCACGCTTGATGCATGTCCGGGTTTCTCGATAGGCTGCACCCCCGGCTTCGCCGGGGGATATTTATTCGTAATTCGAATTAAAAATCTGATGCGGGGCCGAAAAAAGCTTTATTAATGGGGTAATTATATTGACTATTAGGGGTATTTGGGATACTATATGAATCAGGGTACAGATTATGGTCAGTTTCTGGAGGATGTGACCCCTTTGCTGATTAAGGAGGAATTGCCTAATGTTTTGCCAAAAATGTGGCGCTCAGGTTCCAGAGAGTGCAGGATTTTGCTATAAGTGTGGCGCAAAACTAGCTAGAGTGTCTACTGCTGATTCACGGGCGGGTCATTCTTCTGGAGTAAAACAAAGCAGCCCTATTTTCCACACGAAGAAAACCGAACAAGTCCACTCTCATCCAGGCCAATCGATATCCAAAGGAATTGGCCCAACCGGGGCCATTCCAGTAAAAAAAAGACCCCGTATTTTTGTTGTTATAGGCCTAGCAGGAGGATTTCTCTTGCTTTTGCTTGTGCTTATCGGAATCGCAAATGTCGTTCAAAATCAATCTTCTGAACAGGTTGACTGCCAAACTGAGATTATCCTTACGGAAACGTATACTGATGAAGAAAACGGGTTCTCCTTTCAGTATCCCAGCTCTTGGAAAGTGGTGAGTAAGGACTCTTTTACAGATTATCTAGATATGGGAGGCTGAAAGATGTATTGTCATAAATGTGGCTCACAACTTAAAGGAGATGCAGTTTTCTGTCCATTCTGCGGTTCTAAACTTGACCGGAAGACTACCACTCCGCAAGCAACACCACCGCCCGGGAAAAAGCCGTCCGCCCCACAACCAACGGAAATACCTCCTGAAGAAAAGCAGCCATCCAGGTTCCAACTGTGGTGGATGCGCGCCCAGATGATTGAAAAAATATTTTTCGTACTTGGAATCATCGTTGCCGTCATCTTGATTATCGTTTTTCTGAACGCATTTTGGGAAATACTGGCAGCTATCCTGGTGATTGTGGTGGTAATTGTCGCCTTTGTCACTGGTTCTAAGGAGGACAGGTCAGAGATCCGGCGCTTTATCCTAAAAGGCGCTGCCGTTCTATTGGCGATAGGAGTCATAGCCTATGTGGCGGTGGTTAACCAGGATTTCTTTGTCAACTTGGTACAACCAGGGATAGAGGTTCGAGGTTCCTATCTTACCCATTACAGCGAGGATGTGACAGTGGAAGAGGCTTTCGACAATTTCTTTGACAACCCCAAATGGAGCACCTATCAGCAAGACGGATATACCTACGTTGTGTTTACAGGCGTCTGTGAATACCTTGGTGAGCGGGCGGATGCCCGTATCACCTTTCAAATCACCGGTGAGCAGTTCCGCACAGAACAGCTGGATCTCAACGGTGTGGAGCAAAATGATCTGATCTTGTACGCCATGCTTGCCAAGATCTATGAGGAATATTGAGAAAGGGGAATACGACCATGTTCTGTATCAAGTGCGGTGCAAAGATCGTGGAGGGGGCGAAATTCTGCCAGAAGTGCGGCGCTCCTGCGGCGGCCTCTGGTCCGCCTTCGGCTGATGGAGCCCAGGTTTCTCCTGCCGGGAAGCCAGCGGGCGTCCCTTCTGCGAAACAACAGGCCGCGGAGGCGGCCCATGTATCCCCGCAAGAGCCCAATCCAACAGGGCCGCCGCCATCAGGAGGGTCGTCTCAGGCGCCGTCCCCTATCCAGCCAAGTGCTGCACCTCCCGCGGGGAACCAGGGAGCAGGTACGCCCCCGCCGGTTGGCCAGCCTGGCACAGACCGCCAAGGAACCCAACAGGCAGCCGGTTCTCCAACCGCCGGGCAGCCGCAGAACAAGCCTCCGGTGGGTTCTCAGGCAGCGAATCCCTCTCAGACACCTCCCCCTGGCTATCCGGGCGCGCCTGTCATCCCTCCCAAAAAGAAAACAGCACACTGGCCCTGGGTCGTGTGCGGGCTTGGCATTGCGGCAGTTGTCCTTGTAATCGCGGCTATGATTGGAAGCGCCCTGGGGCAGCCACCGGTGTCATCAGAATCGTCGGAGCCGGCGGATTCAACGGAACCGTCCTCCTCCCAGGTACGGGAGGTTTCCCTCACCGAAACCTATGCGAATGAGGACGAGGGGTTCTCCTTCCAGTATCCCAGAGGTTGGAAACCTGTCGCCCAGGAGGATATGGATGACTACGCCGGTCTGGCGGAGACAGAATCCACCCTGGTTTTGCTTGCTAACGAAAACGAGGATATTCCCGAGGCCAATTCTTACATCATGGTCAGCCGGTATGATGCGGATGAGGGGGATGAGGAACTGCTCGCTCTGGATGATGAAGCTTTTTTGGAGGAGATCCAGATTGACGGCTCCCATGTGGAAGCTTCTTCGCTTACCATTGATGGAGTGCCGGTTAAAGAGGTCACCTGTACAGTAGACGAGAGTAATTTGTATCGTCGCACCTACTACTATGTGGCCAACCAGGGGTTCTTCCGGGTGGACATGTTGTGTTCTGTTCCCCAATCCAGCGAATTCATTCGGTTCTTTGACGCTGTGATGGACAGCTACACCATCACGGTATTTCCAGAGCCAACAGAAGAGCCCTCTCTGTCCCCCGCCCAGTACATCCAGATGGTCAGCGGAGGATACCGGATCGACGACCCGGAGTTTACCTATGGGGACGCTTTCAACTCCTTCTTTTCGTCTCCTCACTGGGAATTCTTCATCAGCGAGGACGATGAGAAAATCGTGGAATTTACAGGGGATTGCACCTATCGGGACACTCCGGTTACAGCCTGCATCCAGTTCGTCATCTACGAGGAAGACGAGACCTTTGAAGCGGTCTGGCTGGATTTCAACGAGGTCCCCCAAGACACGATTACCATGAACGCCTTGATCTCAACGGCATTTGAGGAGCTTGAGGAAGCCGTTTACGGACCTGCCAATGAATGGGCTGCTTCCGAGCACTCCTATATGAGGGAAAATGATCTGTATGCCGCAATCACGTTCTACCCGGACGGAACATTTTCCATGGTCGCCAATTTGTATGAGGGCCTCGGAAATGTATACGGCACCTATACCGTACTAGATGACCGCTTATCCTGCGTGGTGGATTCCCGGGATTTCGGAGGCTTTGTGGGTGATGATGTCCAGGAATTTGAAATGATCTTCGCGGGCGACAATCTCCAGTACAGCGGCTCACAAATCGGCACCTGTGAGGATGGCTCCATCTACACACCGAGCTGACGTCTCTCTCGGGAAACACCCGTTCTTCCCGCATCGCAAAGAAACTCATACCGAAAAGGGGAATCTCTATGTATTGTCACAAATGCGGCAGGGAACTGCCTGAGAGAGCGCTATTTTGCCCGGCGTGCGGCGCCAGGTCCGTAACTGCTGAGCATGAATCGCCAAGTGCCGCCTCCGCTGTTTCTGCCGCAACTAGCTCACCAACAACGCCTTCCCCATCAGGCCAGCCCCCAGTTCCAGCTGGGGCTCCCGGTCCAAAAGCTTCCTCCAAGAAGAAAGTCATCCTTGGCGTGATCTCCGCTCTGGTAGTCGTGGTGGCGGTGGCAGCTGTTCTAATGGCCTTAAACTGGAACTCTGTGGACTATGTGGCGTCTGTAAAGGCATTCCAGCCATTTAATGTCCATGATTTGCCCTACACATATGGAGAGGTTTTGGACAAATACATAGAGGGAGCGGAGTGGAAGGCTACCAAGGAAGAGAAAGATTCCGGCCTATTAGCCACGGTAGAAGTTTCGGGTACCGCAAAAGGTCTGGAGCAGGAGTGCCAGGTCTCCATACAAGTCTCGCCCAACCCTGAGGACCCGGAGGGGGCTTTGTTTCGTCTCCAATCGGCAACTGTGGGAGATGTAGAGGTCTCTGGTGACAGCGAAACAGCCCAGTTCCTATATTCATGGTTCCTGGCCTATGGGATGCAAGTGGATGACTTATCCATGGTACTCTCCAGCGACCCAGTGGAGCTGACCCAGACATTTGAGGACGAAGCTTCCGGAATCACTTTTTCGTACCCGGAAAACTGGATGCAGGTTGAGCCCGATGGAGAGTTTGATATTGTGTCGCTGATTGATTCAGCCAACAACGCTTCCAGCATCGCCAGTCTGGAAATCCGGATGGCTTTGGATACAAACCCCTTTGGTATTTTTACCGATGATGAATCCTCCATTGAACAGGCCGTGAATGAATTCCATACCTTTGTGAGCCTGGAGAACACCACGCTGGGGGATGTTCCGGCGGTAGAGCTGATCTACCAGACCGAGGGACTGAAGGGGACGGATCAGGTTATCAACTACTGGTATGAGCGGGGTGATAAGGTCTACCAGGTTGTCTGTTCCTACAGCGAACTTACCGCCTTGAAATATGAGCCCATTTTTGAGAATATCATGGGAACCTATCAAATTGCGCCCCTGCCAGAACCTACGCCTACCCCAACACCTGCTCCCACACCGACGCCGGAACCTGTGCAGGATTCCACCACGCTGGCCATGGAAGCCTATCGGGACATTGTATCCCAGGCGGCGAGCTATGATTTCTCCATGGGGCATGGGGAACCGAATCCCCCGGACGCAGCCTATTCTTACGCTCTTGCGCCCATGTGTCCAGGCAGTGATATTCCTGGGCTGCTGTTATCATGCACCGATGCAGCCTTTGGCTTGAGCTATACCAGGATTTTCCAATATGACGAACGCAGCGGTTCAGTATGGCAACCATATGCTGTTATGACCACCGGCGTCGCTACAGCCGGTGGGTACCGAGGAAGCTTATGTCTGATGGCAGATGGACTCGGGCTATATTATTACTATGGTGACGCCATGACAGGAGAAGCCTATGTGGAATGTGTGACGATAGAGGATGAGCTTGTCTATTATTCCACGCAATGGTCTGGATTATTGGGTGACGGCACCTCTCCAACCTATCTCCAGGGCAGCGAAATTACCTGGTATGATATATCCGATACCACAGGTTTACAGGGTTAAAACGAGGAACCCATACAGAAAAAAGAGGCCGGAAATTTCCGACCTCTTTTTTTGCGGCTTACAACCCGCAACCGCAAGAAACGTTTACATGGCTGAGGATAAAAGAGTTTCCTGGCAAAGCGAACGCTTTTTCTCTTAACGAAGTAAGACCACGGCGTGCTCCTCTCGGATTTCCAGCTGATCGCCCTCCTTTGTCCAATCCCAAATAATAAACCGTCTCGTCCCTCCTATTTATTGGTCCATCAATTCCCCGATAGGAGCCATCGTCAGCTTTTCACCCTCCATAGCCAAGTCGATCATTCGAGGATCCATGGAGAGAGTCTCCAACACTTTGGCGTCCTCATAACACAGGTCTGGGGACACCTCCATTCCCAGGAGCGTCCGGCCAATGACCGCTCCTGCCAGGGACGCGCCCAGCACCGAGCTGTGCTCCCCGTCGGCAAAGTACAGTTCCTCCTCTGGATGAGCAGCCCGTACCGCCTGCCACACCCGTCCCACCAGGCACACGACGGCGCCGGTCAACTTTCCCAGCTCCTCATAGGCCGCACTCATAGTCTCCTGCCCCTGGGGGTTATTCTTTTCGGTCCAAGTCATGTAAAGATAAGGTTTTGTCTCCTCCGGCAGCAAGGAAATGATCCGCTGCCCAGCGGTGAGCAACGATTCCCGGCCCGGAAAAGGATGGGCGTTGTGCTGAAGCACCACGGCGTCATAGCGGCCATACAGCAGGTTATAGTAGGTCTGGGACTGCTCCAGGTGCCAATCCAGCCCCATGCCGGGATGGGTGAGCATAGTCGTCTCAACCGGTTTGCCATGGCTTAGGCAGAAATGGGCCACCCTGGCTGGGACATAGTGGACAAACGTGTGGCTGTTTCCGATAAATAAAATCTTCATACGGTTTTCTCTCCTCTCGATGGCCTGTACAGTCTTCTTTCTATACTGTAACACAGGAAGGGAGAAAGAATCAATCCGTCAAAGAGGGGATTGATAAATAACGCTTTGAATGGGGTTACTGAATCTTTTGCTCCCATAGATTTTTGTGGTATAATGTGCTAAATAAAAATCTTTGGGGAAGTAAAGGAAGGATGAACACTACTTATGTCAGGAAAACTTACCAACCTGTTTTCTGCCCAGGACATGACCCAGGGCAGTCCAGCTGCAAACCTGCTCCGCTTTTCAGTGCCTCTACTCATCGGCAATTTAGCCCAGCAGCTATACTCCACAGTGGACTCCATTGTGATAGGAGCGTATGTGGGTGATGGAGCCCTGGCGGCTGTGGGAGCCAGCGGTCCTATCTTAAACCTACTGCTGGTGCTGTTTATGGGCATCTCTGTGGGAGCAAGCGTCATGGTCAGCCAGTATTTTGGAGCAAAGGACCGTGAGCGGCTGGAGGCCACTGTCGGCACCACCATCACTGCCACTATAGTCTCCTCTATTTTCATCATGATAGTTGGTCCTCTGATCACCCGCCCAGTGATGACCGCCTTAGGCACTCCGGAGGAAATTCACGAAATGTCCTGCACCTACCTTGTGATCCTCTTTGGAGGCATTATAGGCTGCGCATTTTACAACATTCTTGCCGGCGTGCTGCGGGGACTGGGAGATTCTGTCATGCCGGTGATCTTTCTCATTATCGCTTGCCTGCTGAACATCGTGCTGGATGTTTGGTTTGTGGCAGGGTTCCATTGGAATGTGGCTGGTGTGGCGATTGCCACTATTATCTCCCAGATAGTATCCGGCGGATTGTGCTTAATCCGCCTACTATGGATGCGGGATGTGCTGACAGTAAAGTCCTCCTACCTGTGGCCCCGGGCCAAATACTTAAAGCAGCTCATCAAACTGGGGTTACCCAGCGGGCTGACCCAGGCTATTTTCTCCTTTGCCATGATCATTGTCCAGTCTTTGACCAACTCCTTTGGCACAGTGGTCATCGCAGCTAACACGGCCGTCATGCGAGTGGACGGCTTTGCCATGATGCCCAACTTCACCTTTGGAACCACCATGACTACCTACACCGGTCAAAACATTGGTGCTGGTAAATTAGACCGGTGCGTGAAAGGAACCAAGGCAGGGCTGAAGATTGGCTTGACCGTGTCAATTATACTCGTAGCCTTAATTTTGATCTTCGGGCCCTACTTAGTTGAAATGTTTACTTCTACTCCGGAGGTTATTTCCACCGGTGTACGAATGATGCGAATCCTGGCGGTGGGATACATTGCAATGGGTATCACCCAAATTCTCTCCGGCGTGATGCGGGGCGCTGGAGATACCATGACCCCCATGTGGATCTCTATCATCACCACGGTAATCATCCGGGTACCCGTGGCCTATGGCTTGGAATTCCTCACCCGTCCCGAAGGAGGGGCTATGGGTTCCGGCTCCCCGGACCCCTTGTTCATTTCCCTGCTCATCAGCTGGGTAATGGGTGCGATCCTCACTTCCATCGCCTACCGTATGGGCCGCTGGAAAAAGAAGTCCATCATCAAGCAAGAAACCGTTCAAAAAGAACATTCCTAATGTGTGCTGCCCTAGCATGATCGCTATACTGCTTCCGCTCTTTCCCCACCGTTGATTTCCAGCTTTTGGATATCTCAAAGGCCACGGAGCCGGTGTTCAGCACCAACATCTGATAGAAATCGTCCACCCGGCGGACCTTCCCGGTCCGGGTGACGTACTCCCTAGGGGATGCCTGCCAGCTCTCTTTCCAACCTGAAATAAGTGACAGGAACCCGTTGTCCCGACTGGAAGTCGTTCAGCCTGTGGCGGATCAGCTCTTGCTGGTCGGTTCCCAGGGGCCACCCGGGCCGCCAGCAGTTGCTCCGAGAGTCTCCACCTCAATGCCTCCGACTCTTGGAATACTGTCCGGTACTACCGTGTACTTCCTTGGACTCTTATCGTGTGGCAAATGCGTTCTCCATGGGCAAATCTCCAATTAATGGTCCGCTTACGTTTTTTTGAAATAATCCCCCCTGATGTAGAAAAAAGGAAATACTACATCAGGGGTGATTATCCATTGTCCATTTTTGTGGACCAATTCATGTTCTGGGTACGGCTTTTCTTTTTTCCAAAAGTTTGGGACACCAAACCATTCCAGCTGATGGTTCACTCGTATGGTTTAGTTTTTCCGGGTACCCCACCTGTTGCGCAGCCCGTTCGCCTGTGGTATCATCATCTCTAGAAAGAAACACGAAAAGGGGTGGACCACTGTGCCAATGAATCAAAGAGAAAGAGAACAGTTCTATCTCTCCCAGGCCAGAGAATTGGGCCAGCAGCTAGGTGACTCTCCAGAGCTGGCTCAGTTGTGTCGTGCGGCGTATGAGGACTACCGTCAGGGTTTGCTCTCCGGAACCGCCTACGATAAAATCCAAGCTCTTTGCGCCGATCTTGCCCATCCCCACTGACCGCCGAAAGGAAGAAATCCTATGCCGTTTCAAATTATCCGCGGAGATATCACAAAGCTACATGTGGACGCCATTGTCAATGCGGCCAACAACAGCCTGCTGGGAGGCGGTGGCGTAGACGGAGCCATCCACCGAGCTGCCGGTCCGGAACTTTTAGCCCAGTGCCGTACCCTGGGAGGTTGTGAAACAGGCCAAGCCAAACTCACCCTTGGCTACCTTCTACCCGCCAAGTATGTGATTCACACAGTGGGGCCCATCTGGCGAGGAGGCAATCACGGAGAGCGGCAGCTGCTCATCGCCTGCTATCGAAGCTCTCTGGAGCTGGCTGTGGCTCATCACTGCAAGAGCGTTGCCTTTCCCCTAATCTCCTCCGGAGTCTACGGCTACCCCAAGGACCAGGCACTGAAGGTGGCGGTGGAAACCATCGAGGACTTTCTGCTGGAGCACGACATGGAGGTCACCCTGGTGATCTTTGACCAGGAAACCTGGTATTTGGCCAAGGAAAAATTTGGAGAATTGATGGACACGATTCACATAGGAAAGGAAACTTACTATGACCAATGAAAAAGTCTTTCAAATGAAACTGAAAAAGATATACCCTCTTCTGGTGGCCAAAGCAGAGAAAAAAGGCCGTACCCGGTCGGAGGTGGATCAGGTCACCTGCTGGCTCACTGGGTACAGTCAGGAAGAGTTGAACCCTTTGGTGGAAAGCGGCATCACCTACGGAGATTTCTTCCGAAATGCCCCTGCTCCCAACCCAAACCGGAAGTTGATCACCGGATCCATCTGCGGAGTAAAGGTAGAGACCATTGAAGACCCGCTGATGCAGGAAATCCGTTACCTGGACAAGCTGGTGGATGAGTTGGCCAAGGGCAAGGCCATGGAAAAGGTGTTGCGAAAATAAGACAGTCTAAAAGGGATGGGACGAGGTTGTCTCATCCCTTTTTCTATGTCCTTGGCCAGCCTGGGACAGGAAACATAACCTTCCCTGACCCAACCAAGATGCGCAATCATTTCTCAGAAAATGCCATTTTCTTTCTTGACATTTTCAAATAAGACTTTATAATTCAACTGGTAGTACCAGTTGAAAGAAGGAACGCTTGTGAAATTTATCAAACAGTTCAGCATTATTTTACTCATCACATTTTTGGGAGAACTGCTCCATATACTCATTCCGCTGCCCATTCCGGCCAGTGTGTATGGTTTGGTGTTGATGTTGATTGCGCTGCGATCCGGTCTCGTGAAAGTAGAGCACGTCAAAGAGACCGCTGTTTTCCTGATTGAAATTATGCCGGTCATGTTTATTCCGGCGGGGGCAGGACTTTTGGAATCCTGGGGCGTGTTACAGCCCATTTGGCTGCCGGTATGTATCATTACCGTTGCCACCACCGTGATCGTCATGGCTGTGACTGGTCGCGTGACACAGGCAATTATCCGGGCTGAGAAAAAGAAAAAGGAAGGAAAGCAGGCGTAAAAGTGTTTACAAATTCTCTATTTTTTGGTGCGGCAATCAGTTTATTGGCCTATGAAGTTGGTCTTTTATTGCGGAAAAAGTTTAAAAAGGCAATTTTTAACCCCCTGCTGATCGGCATTCTGTGCGTCATTGGGGTGTTGTCCATTTTCCATATCGAGTATGACAGCTACAACGTGGGCGGTCAATATATCAGTTACCTGTTAACGCCAGCCACAGTTTGTCTGGCTGTTCCGCTCTATGAACAGCTTTCCCTTTTAAAGAAGAATCTTGTGGCCGTGGCAGCAGGCATTGTCTCCGGTGTGTTGGCAAGTATGGTCAGCGTGCTGCTTTTGTGCAAACTTTTCCAGCTTTCCCACGAAGAGTATGTGACACTGCTGCCCAAATCCATCACCACTGCTATCGGCATGGGGGTATCGGAAGAACTGGGCGGAATTGTGACTATCACCGTTGCGGTCATTATTATTACCGGTGTGCTGGGCAGCGTCATTGGGGAAATCGTTTGCAAGCTGTTCCGGATTCAAGAACCCATTGCCAAAGGTCTGGCGCTGGGTACCGCGGCACATGCCATCGGAACCTCCAAAGCCATGGAGATGGGTCCAGTTGAGGGAGCAATGAGCAGTCTGGCCATTGCAGTCGCCGGTCTTTTGACTGTGGTCAGCGCCTCTGTATTTGCGCAATTTATGTGATTGAAATGAGGGATCGCATGATGGAGAACTTTATTATTACCATTGGCAGACAGGCCGGCAGCGGCGGACGGGAAATCGGCATGCGTCTGGCTCAACGGCTTGGGATTCCCTACTATGGGCGGCAAGAACTGATGGAGATCGCAAAAGGAACGCCGGATTACGAAGAGGTCCAGTCCTTTTACGAAGAACAGCCAGTGGACGACTTGCTGTACGCCATTGCAACCAGCAATGTAGAAGAAGATCTGGGACACATCCCCTTCCGGAGGATCCGGCAGCTGTGCAGCAAAACCTCCTGTGTTTTGATCGGCCGCTGCGGCGGTCACATCTTCCGGGGAGAAAAGCGGGCAGTCAGTATTTTTCTCCACGCTGATGAGAACATTCGGGCCCAGCGGACAATGCAGGACTACGGTCTGTCGCTGAAAAAAGCCATGGAACGAAACCAGCAAACAGACAGTGACCGCGCGGCTTTTCACAGATACTACACTCGAGAGGAATGGGGAGCCTCAGCTGACTACGACCTCTGCCTGGACAGCGGGATCTTAGGGGTAGAAGGTACCGTAGAGGTGATTCTAGCCTACCTAAAGATCCGGGGCATCGTCCAATAACGATGGGCAGGTGAGATTGTGGAAACTGAATACCCAAAGGAAAAAGCCTACGTCACGGTTATAGCGTACATCAAGCAACTGGTGCAAGACGGACAACTGGCATTTGGCGGCAAACTGCCCTCTGAACGAGAAATGATGGCAACTCTGGGACTGGGACGCAACTCTATCCGGGAGGCGCTGCGCACCCTAGAAAACATGGGATTGATCTCCTGTGTCCATGGCAAGGGAAACTTTCTGGTCAACCAGATCGGCGAGAGTTTCAGCAGTGTTTTTTCCATGCTGCTGTTTTTAAAACAGAGCAACTTCGATGAGGTACAGCAGCTTCGTCGAGGACTGGAAATGCAATCCTTACTCTTGGCTATCCAAACGGCAGATTGCACCACAGCCGCAGCCCAGGCCCAATGGCGTCAGACTCTGGAACCCCTAGGCAAACTGGTGGAAAGCATGCGACAAGCCACCGGCCACAAGCGGGTCACACTGGATTCCGCTTTTCACGAAGCGCTCATCCAGTGCAGCGCAAACCGGCTTTTTGCGGTCCTGCAAAAAGCCGTCTCCAGTCTCTGCGAGGCAGCCATTGAAAATGTTTTGACCGCCGCCACTGATGCCCAATGGCAAACACTGGTGGACTGCCACGAAACCATTTACCAATCCTTACTCAACCGGGATGCACAGGCCGGCATGGCTGCCATCGATCAGCACTATACCCAGCCTTTTTCAGACAGCCTGAACACTCCTCTAGGGTAACCTTCCGGAGAACAGCCGGAAAATTTCCCAGTAGGTGGTTAGTTGATACCACCCCAACGCAAACCGGTATTTGAAAAAACCATGGTGTTGACAAGGAACTGAAACCATGGTATAAATAAGTCGTTCATCGGAGGGTGAGCAACACGTATGAAGTTGCGAGCTGGATAAGATGGCAGGTGGAATTCCTGCTTCTCTTATCCAGCTCTATTTTTTTGCAGCAAAGGAGGAACCTAATGAACATTATTACAATCAGCAGAGAGTTCGGCAGCGGCGGACGAGAGGTAGGTAAGCGTCTGGCGGATGCTCTGGGGTACGGGTATTACGACCGGGAGATACTTACCGCTATGGCCCAGTCCACCGAAATGGAAGAATCTTATTTAGAGCAGATCCTGGAGCGGGGCGCTGCAACACCCCAGTACCCTGGGATGGGGGTACCGTCCACTGTTGCGATTGGCTGCTGGATCACCTGCCAATCCAAGCCGGACAGCCGCAGCGCTTCCTGAGAACTGGGAGCTTCCTCCACCCGGACACCTAACCCATGCCAGGGGGCCTGACGGACATAAAACATACTCTCTACATTGGCGGGCATACTTTGTACCTCCTTCATGATTGTTGAAAACGCAAAAGAAGGGCTCCCTCACCAGGGAACCCTTCTTTTACTAAATGCTATTGACCGTTGTCTGTGGTGCTATCCCCATCCATTTCCGTGATCCCCTGTATGGCAGACAGCGCTATCGTGACCACCAACAGGACGATTTTAAAAATCTGACCCTTTGACAAATGATCTCCTCCCTTCATCGCTGGTTCTATAGGGAGAATATATCATTGAGGGGGGAGGAGATACTGCAAGAAAAGCATATGTTGGATTAGATCGTGTAGCTGACAACAAAGGGCGTAGAATTTGTCTCCAGAAAGGAAACTATTGATACCACTACACCAACTGGGAAATTTATATAGAAGGAGGATGCCCGAAGCCAAGCCAGTAATTAGCAAATGCGGCGGCGTATGCTGTGGCTGATCGATTTAGTTCCCGAGAAAAAAGCGCTGCTGGCGCAGAAGGGGATGCCGTGTCGGCAGATGGACAAGGTTATGGCAGCCTTTGCAGAGATCGGTCTTTCTCCGGTGACAATCGGCAAGAGAGACCCTGTTCTACACATTAAGAATATTTATTCCCATATGGAGTCAATCCAAAATTCTGAGTAACCTCTCCCCCGGTATCATCGCCGTCATCATCAAGGCCGACAGCACCAAGAAAATGATCAAGAACGTCTACCCCACCGAAAGCGGCGAGCATGTCACCCTCTCCGATGGGGATGCCAGGGCCATGGTATGGTTGGTATTACTGGTATGATACCAGCCATACCATTCTTTTTTTACAGTCGATACTATGAACTTTGTCCCTGTTCACGGGGAAAGTACTTTGCATTGAAGATCATATGGGCACAGATCTCCTGATGAATAGAAACAAGCTGTTTTCGATAGTTGCGAGTTTTTTCTACAAAATCAAGTGCTGCTAGCGCATTTTCATCTCGAAATATTGGAACAAAAAAATTCATACTGTCGATCGGATCAGCTAGTCGCATATTTATTCCGAGGTAATACGTGTAATCGTCCAGTGTTTCCGTGAATTCCTGCAATTTTTGCACGATAAATCCAGGATTCGCCAATGCAAAGGGACCAAACAGTGTGTGTATACTGCATTGGATGTGCTTGATAAAATCTTCACTTTTCTCCACGTATACAAAATTCAGGCAATTGGAAGGATCAACCTTTTCGATAAAATCTTTAACGGAGTGAGTGTGCAGCGCATGCTCGTAGGTATCAAATGTTATTTGAAATGTCAGCACAAGTGTCTGCGTTTCAGAGTCCCATTGATATTCGTTCTTATAGAGATTTTTCGTATTTAGAATAAAGTTTTTATTTATGGAGCTGATAAAACTTTGGCCGGTGGTATTGGGGATATTGCTGCCCACGGAGTAAAGCAACAGCCGACACAAAAAATCAGAGAATGCAAATGTATCTTGTCGGAGCAACTTATCACATTCGATTCCCATGAATTGCATGAAAGTATTTTTCTTTTCAAAATCGATTTTTGTATCCTGTCCAATAATATCGAGCAATGCTAATATGATTGCAGGTTTTTGATCTTCGTCGATCCAAGGTTGCACGTAGGTTTCGAAGTCTTTGATGACATCGGATAGGCTGATCGCATATGGGATGTCTTTACTGTAAAGAACATAATCTCGTTTACAACGAAGGAGTTTGTTGGCTGCCGGATCATCTCCTTTGATTTCCTTCTTATTTTCGAGGCTGGAATAATTTTCTGTAAAATAACTGCTTTTTTTATCAAGACAATATGCGATTCTGGCAATAAAATCAGATTGGTTGATACCTTTCCGACAGCAGTTGAGTATCGATGCAACGACTCCAAAACATATGTGCATACTATCCCTTCCTAAAAATACAATTTTGACAAGTAGATGACAAGTAGACGACAAGTGCAGGGCTCCTGCCCGAATGATATCATAGATATGAAACTGGTGGTACTGTCCCATCCCGGAATTGTGGCGTCGGACATCTGGCTTCAGTGCCAGCGGAAGCTGGAACAGAACCGGCAGATCACCAACAGTTTTAGCAACCCTACCAGCTGGCTGGCCGGGAAGGTGATTTGTGGGAAATGCGGCCACACCATGACCACCGTCAAAGGAAAGGCCAACCAAGTTGGAGAGGCGCGGCGGTATTTCAACTGCACAGGGAAATCCCACAAAAAGATCTGCACCGGGCCAAAGGTGTCCATCTATGCGGAGGATTTGGAAGACATGGTCTCCCAGTGCATTGGGGTGAAACTGGCGGAGTTCAACAGGGCAGGCCTTCACAAGCGCAAGGAGGACCACGGGGCGCTCAACGACCTGAAGCTAAAGGTCAAGGCCATTGAACAGTCTGAAAAACAATTGCTGGACACCATGTTGACAGGTGGGTTCAACCAAGACTTGTTGGCTATCGTCAACCAGAAGGCCACCCAACTGAAACAAGACCGAATAGCTCTCCAATCGCGCATGGAGGAGCTGTTAGATCTGGAACGGGAGACAGACGACGCCATTGACTTGGTAAAGTCCTGGAAGCGTGCAGACTACACAGAAAAAAAGGCCGTCGCCATGATAATGCTCCACCAAATTCGGGTCCGAGAGGACGGGAGCATGCAGGTTATCTGGAACTTGTAGAAACCAGCCAAAGCAGATGGACCACACACCGATAATCAGTTGCACAAATCCATCCTTGTACAACACTCAAAGAAAGGATCGTTGTCAAGCAACAACACAAGCCACCCCAATTTATACCCGTAATGGTTGTGTCATAAAACCAAATCCCGCTGTAATCACTTCTTCAACCTACCCATGTTCTCGCTGTCTCTTGAAATGTCTTCCTTCTTGCGCCCGTTTCCGTTTCCTTTGCAGGAACACGCCACCTGCCAGCAGGGCAGCCAGCACCAGAATTCCCCCGGCAATCACCATCCCCATGGTCCGAAGTTGTCCAACCAGCAGGGTTTTCAGCTCCACACAGGCGGAATTCTCTGGATTCGCTGCTAGACTCTCTCCAATCAAATGGAAGGTTCGAATGAAATAGCCTAAATCAAACAACATATTGGGAGGCAGTAAAGAGCTGGGAAGGTCCAGTCCCATGAGCAGAACCGTCAGGCCACCAAGACCCACTACCGTCAGAACGTCCCACAGGACTTTGAAGAATCGCTTTTTCCGTGGGCCCAGGGAAAGGCACATCCCAGCGCAGCACACCAAGGGAGCTGCCATCAAAACCACAGCAAGACCAACCCGGGGGAGCGCCCGGGCAAACTGCTCCATCTCCTGGAAGCTGAACAGCCGGCAGTACCCTCTCTGGTCCGCTGGGAGAAGGCTGGCCAGCTCCCGCTGGGTCAGGAAGGGTTGAGTAGCCTCCTCCTGGGGCAGTAGCCACACGTTGCCACCATTTGCCTGAACGGAAGGGGCATCCAGGGGAAGTTCCATGTCCTCCGGCGCCCAAAGCAGATAGGTGTCAGGAGCCGGTTCCCCGGACTCCACTTTCTCTGCTAGAGCCTCGTCCTTCAAGGGACGGGAGGCGTACATCACATAGGAGCCTCTTTCCTGAAGCCCAGCAGTGAAAGCTGTCTCCCCTTCCACACCTAAAATGTCCCCAGCAATCCGGCGGATTCGCGTCCCCTCCAACAACCCGGAGCTCTCCTCTAGCAAATAGAGGAATGTGCCGTCCTCCTCTTGATGGAACGCGTCCAGGGGCAAGCTGTTGGTGCCTCGCTCATTGTCGGTGCGTGGGCTGGCAGTAGCCACCTGAATGACCATCTCTCGCGAGACAAACCCAGAAAGCAACGTACACTCCACCAGCACCACCAAGGCCACCGCAAGAGCCCGGGAGAATCCCCGATGACTGGACTCCCCCGCCCAATCTTCTTGCAGTGCAATGCCTTGGATCATCTCCTTATGGAAGCCAAGGAACAGCAGCAAAGGCGGCAACAGCGCCAGCAGACAGCAAGCCAGCTGCACACCCACGTCCCGAGCCTGGGTGGTGGCCAGTGCCACGGACAGGGGATGCTGAGAAACATCCTTCAAATAGGCCATGGGCTGTTCCACCATGTTCCAAGCCTCTAAAAAAGTGAGGACGATGACACAGGCCAAGCCGTTTTTGCTGCTGGGCACCAGGATCCTCCATAGGACCGTTCCCATGGATGCTCCGTCCAGCTGGGCAGCCTCCAGGATCTCATCGGGCACCGCCCGGAAGCTCTGGGTCATCAGGAAGGTGCCCAAAGGGGCGAACATCGCTAGCAAGACAAGCGCCCACTGGGTATCCAGCAGGCCTAAGGTTCCTAAAATCCGGAAGTTGGGCACCAAAGTCACCTGCAACGGCAGCACCATGACCACCAGCAACAGGAAAAAGCACAGACCCTTTCCGGGAAAATTGTACTTGGCAAAACCCAACCCCGCCAGGACAGACAACACCACTTGGCTAACCACAATCAAGGCGCAGAGAGCCAAGTTCCTCCAAAACACCAGCAGGTATTCCGGGGTGGCCAGGAACACGGTGTAGACAGGCTCCACTGAAAAGCCGGACACTTGGGGAAACAGCGCTCCATAGACCACCTGGAAAAAGGGCCCTAAAATGGTGAGGAGCAGGATCACAGTGACAGCCCCTGCGAAAAAGCGCAATACTGGAGAGCGGGTCAAAGTCATAACCGAGCCGCCTCATTTCGCAGCACCCACAGGGTGCACAGTCCCAGGACCAAGGCGATCACCAGAAACAGCAGCACCGAAGCCACACTCAGCCGCTGGTAGTTCAAATTGGCAAAGGCGTTGTTGATGAAGTGCTGGAGCATGTACACCGATTCATGGGGATGCTCTCCCCCCACCAGGAAGATCTCCCGAAAACACTTAAAGGCGTTGATCAGAGAGAACACCAAAGCCAAGAACAGCGCGTACCACATCTGGGGAGCCGTCACATAGCGGAAGGTTTGCAGGGGGGATGCTCCCTCCACCTGGGCCACCTGGTAGTGTTCCTGTGGAATGGTCAGCAGTCCAGAGAGCAGTAGCACCACTGCGTATCCAGTACTTTTCCAAAGGTAGAGCAGCAACATCACCCAAAAGGCCGCAGGGGACTGGAGCCAGTCTGCAAGGGGCAGGCCCAAAGCCAGCAGCACCCGGTTGACAAGCCCTTCCTTGGAAAACAGCAGGTCCACCAGCAGCACCGTACCCGCCACAGGCATCACATAGGGTAGCAGAAACACCGCCCGCAGCATTCGGAACCGCTGGGCTTGGCTTTTTAAAAACAGGGCCAAAGCGTAGGCCAGGACTAGAATCACCGGCAGGCCAATCCCCAGGAACCGCAGGGTGTTCCCAAAGGCCTGGAGAAACATATCATTTTGGAACATGCGGGTGTAATTTTCCAGCCCTACAAACAGCTGGCTCTTTCCCGTGCCCTGGGACAGGGAATCCCACACCACCTGACCGAAGGGGACCACATAGAACAGCAAAAAACCGGCCAGCATGGGGGCAATGAGCAGATATCCTTTCCACGCGCGCTTCATAGGCTCACTCCGCCAGAGTCATTTCCATGGAGGAGATGGTCTGGTCCACCAGCTCTTCCAAGGGGGTGTCCAGCCGGCCATAACTAAAGTGCCATGTCTCGTATAGCTCATAGATATCCTGATCCAAATCGGAGTAGACTTTGGCGCTGTCAATGCGCTCCACAGCTGCCCGCACAGAAGCCACGGTGTCTGGCTGGATACCCGACTCCTCCAGGTATCGGAAAAACGCCTCGTCATTTACAGGAACGGCAGATCCCATTCCTCCGCTATAACCGTAGTGAAAGAGATTCCCATACTCCCGCAAGGATGTCACTGAGGAGCATGTGGAGGGATTAGATGCCTTTACTGCGGAGCAGGAGGGTTCCGTGCTCTACCGGCTTTATCGTCCTGAGGCCTCGGTGCCCCGGCCGCTGATCCTGTTCCTCCACGGGGTGGGAGAGTCGGGGAATGACAATTTCTCCCAGATGGTTGGAACCGTAGGCGCCATTCGACTGGCAGAGCGGTACCCGGACATGTACATCATGGCGCCTCAGGCTCCTGCGCGCCCCAAGACAGCGGACCAGACCAGGGCATCCCGGCAGAGTTTTGCAGAGGCCACCATGAACATCACCTACGGCTGGACCCGGACCTATCTGTCCCAAAGCGACATCATCCGCAAAATGATTGCCGCTGGGCAGGTGGATCCTCACCGGGTCTATGTGACTGGTCTCTCCATGGGCGGTGGTGGGGCCCTGTGTGCCATGAGCGTTGGCGCGGACCTGTTCGCTGCCTCGGCCCCTGTCTGCCCCACCATGACCCCAGAGTCCTTCGCCATTCTGCGGGGCCTGACCCATGGAAAACTGTGGATCTCTGCGGCCTATGTGGACCACACCATCTACCGTCACAAGTATATTGTGGATGGGATTCTGGAACTGCGGGACCGGGGCAATCAAGACGCGCACCTCACCCTCTACAGTCCGGAAGAGCTGCAAGCTTACGGCATCGCCACCGATCCAAACCTCTCCCTCAAGGAGCTGTTTGCGGAGAACCACAACTGCTTGATCCTGACCTACAACAACGAGCATGGCATTCTCAGCTGGCTCACCGAACAGGTGAAATAAGACGGCAATGACCGGGGGGATGAATGTCATTTTTAGGACAATGTCAATGTGGGATGGTTCCGAAAAAGACATCGCCCAAATCCCGCTACAGGGGAATCTGGCGAGAACCCTCTCCCCCCACATGTCTAATGTAGCAATGAGATGGCCACCCCGAATAGGGGTGGCCATCTCGTTTGAGGAATGATCTATTCAACGGTTTATTTCTCGCTGGGTCCCGATCCACTGGAGCACATCGGCGATTTTGGCGTCCCAGTACTCCCATTGGTGGTCGCCGTCGCTGTCTTCCCAAGTGAGCGGGAAGCCTTGGGACGTCAAATAATCCCGAAGGCGGCAGTTATCCTGGTACAGAGGGTCCTGCTTGCCACACCACTGATACAGGCGAGGCATGGGCTTTCCCTCCTCTTTCAGCGTTTGGGCCAACGCGAACAGATCATTTTCACTGCCGCTAATCTGATCCTCTGGGCCAAAAATACTTGTCACGATCTTCAAGAAGGACAATTTCGGCCGGGTAATCCCATCTTCCTGGGGAGCAGATGCGGAAGCCATCCGGTGGACCATGGAGGCAACATCCACCGCCCCGGAGAGGGAAGCCCCGATACTGAACCTTTCCGGTGCACCCAGGGCAAGTTTCAGCGCCCCATATCCGCCCATAGAGAATCCAGCCGCCCAGGTATCCTCCCGGCGGGTGGAGAGCTGGGGGAACATTTGCCCACACACGTTGGGCAGTTCCTGGCTCAGATATGTCCAATAAGGAAGGCCACAGGCCATGTCCGAATAGAAGCTCAAGTGCACTGCCGGCATGACAATGGCAATCCCTGTTTGGGCCGCATACCGTTCAATGGAAGTGCGACGCTCCCACACCGTATGGTCTCCGTTCCAGCCGTGAAGCAAGTACATCACCGGGTAAGGCTTGGGGAACCGCCCCCCATTCACCGGATTGGGAACTTGGATCTCCTGGGGCAAAATCACGTTCATGTTCATGCTCATCCCGAAGGTCTCGCTGAAAAAATCCACCTGCAAAAATGCCATCGCCTTACGCCTCCTTGAAAAAGTGACACACAGACAACCCGGTATCCACCCGGTTTGTAATGATCCCGTCACACCCCATGTCCCGCAGAGCCGCTAAGTCTTTGGGGTCGTCCACCGTGTAGGGATTGACCTGAATATGCCGCTGGTGCATTTCTTCCACCAGGGTGGGATCCTCCAACAACGTCTGATAGTGGGGATGAAAACAATCGATGGGAAAATCCAACGCATCAATGGCTTGGGGAAAGGGTTTGCGGTCACGAAAGTGTGCTTGGAGATGCTGGGCATCCATCCCGGGGAACATGGCACGGGCCACCAAGGAAAGCTCGCTGTCATCCGGGGACTCTATCGCCTGAGAGAGCTTTTCGATCAGCCCATCCCAGCCCTTCTGTTCCCCGTTGCCGGAAGTCAGCCACCCCACCCGCATCCGGCTATCTAGCAGCTTCACCTGCCGCAACAGGTCCAGGTCAAAGGAGGAGAGGATCACTTCCTCGACCAGGCCGTGATGGCGGATGGCTTCCACCACCGGTTTCACAAAGGGCTTTGTCCGATCCACCGGGGCTTTCAGCTCCAAATTGATACAGGGGAAATTCTCCACACAGTTCAACAGTTCCTCCAAAGTCAGGATGGTCTGACCGGCAAACTCCTCCCCTTTCCAGGCGCCCATATCCAAGCGCTTTAACTCTTCCAGGGTCATGCGGCAAATGGCTCCCGTACCATTGCTGGTTCCGTCAACCCGGTAGTTGTGGTGGACCACAATGGTTCCGTCAGCGGCCAGCTGCAAATCCGTCTCAATGCCATCCGCACCCATTTTATGGGCCATTTCAAAGGCAGCTTTTGTGTTTTCTGGTGCCTGGGCAGAAGCACCCCGATGGCCCAGGATTTTCGGTAAATTCTGTTTCATAGGGTGCCTCACAGCAGGCCGTTGATGTGGGATTCCAAATCTGCCAGTGTGGAATCCATATCTGCGTCGGAGCACCAGATATTATCCAGAGCCTCGTCGATCTCCAGGTCAATTTCCGTGTAGCTGGGAGTCACAGGACGGCCAGTGGCATACTGAAGCTGATCGATGGCCACTTTGTACTCCGGATACTCTTCATACCAGCTCTCCATTTCTGGTGCTTCGGCAGCGCTCTTGCGGGTGACCAGGTAGCCGGTCTGCTGGCTGGAATAAATAGTCTGGTCCGCTTCGGTCATCCACTTTACAAACTCCCACGCGGCCTGTTTGTGAGCGTCGTCAATGGCAGAGGTGATCGCCAGGTTGCAGCCTCCTGCGGAAGTGCCGTACTGGGTGCCCATGGGCATAAAGTTTGCCTGGAAGTCAAAGCCCTGCTCCTCGGCCACCTGACGCACCTGGCTGGACCCGGCGGTGGAGTTCAGGAAAATGGCCGCGTTCTGGTTCATCAGGTCCATAGTGAGCTTGTCCTGCTCGCTGGTTGTGTAAATGTGGGCAGTGCCCTCGTCTTTCATCTGCTTGATCATGGAAATGATCTCTTTGGCGGTATCGGTATTCATGTTAGTGGCTGTCTCATCCTCATTGAGGACGCTGGAACCCTGGGAAAGCATCATGGATTCGAAGAACCAGTTATAGCCGCAGGTGGACAGGCCGTATTTCCCGGTTTTCTCCTTGATGATACGGGAATACTCCACCACGTCGTCCCAGGTTTTCAGCTCGTCAGGATCAAGACCTGCTTCCTCGATGATGGTGTTGTTCAGAAACATGATGGTTGTGCTGCGCAGGAAGGGCATGGAATAGTATTGGTCGTTGATCTTGCAGTTATACAGCATACCATCCCAGAAGTCCGTCATATCCACACTGTCCGCCGCAATGTAGTCGTCCAGGGGTGCAATCACATTGCCCTGGGCAAAATTGCTGATGGCGCTGATCTCCAGCACAGTGACATCCGGCACCGTCTTGGCCACAGCGGCAGCCTGGAGTTTTTGCTGCAACTCCACATAGTTGCCCTGATATTCCGCCGTAACATGGACGCCCTTTTCTTCGCCCACAGTGGAGTTAAAATCTTCCACCATGTTGTCCACCATATCTTGGATGTCGTTGGCGTACCAGAAGGTGATCTCGGTGGTGCCTTCAGACGCGCCTTCCTCTGAGGTGCTGTCCGCAGAGGCGCTTTCCGAAGTGGAGGTCTCTGGGGAACTGTCCTGGGCAGAGGACTGGATGGTGCTGCCGGAAGCTGAGCAAGCCGCCATGGACATGCTCAGCACCAAGGCCAAAATTGCGGATACATACTTTTTCATGACAAGTCATTCCTTTCGTTTTCTCATTTCATCATTTGTCTCTTGTGTGGTGGCGTGGTTTATTTCACGCCGGTATAGGAAAAAGCTTTGATGATCTGCTTTTGAGCCAACAGGTAAACAATCAAGATGGGCAGAAGCATGAGCAAATTGCCTGCCATCACCACGTTGTAGGCGACGCCCGATTCCACGTTGCGCAGCATGGTGATTCCCACCGGCAAGGTGCGCACCGTCTCGTTTGTGGTGAGGATCAGCGGCCAGAAATAATCGTTCCAGGCGCCAATGAACGTAACCAGCGCCAACATGGCCAAGGAAGGCCCAGCCATGGGAAGCATGATCTTGCGGATAATGGCAAACTCGCTGGCCCGGTCCATCCGGGCGGCCTCCAGGATCTCTTCCGGGACCTGCATAAAGGCCTGGCGGAGCATGAAGATGCCAAAGGCGCTGGTGGCTTGGGGCAGGATCAAGGACCAATAGGTGTTGATCAACCCCAGATGGCTGAGCAGCAAGAAAATGGGCACAAAGATCAGCTGGGCAGGAACCATCATCGTGGCCAGCACCGCGCCAAAAAAGACTTGACGTCCCCGGAATTTATACCGTGCAAAGGCATAGGCGGCTGGAATGGACGTGGCAAACTGGGCGATCATGATGGCCGCTGTGATGATACAGCTGTTTTTCAGGTAGTGTAAAAAATCCACCTCTTGAAACACCTGCACAAAATTGCTCCATTGGGCACTGAGGACCAGAAAAGATGGTGGAAACTGCATGGTCTCGCTCAAGCTTTTGATGGAGGTTAAAGCCATCCAATAAAAGGGCACAAAAAAGATCAGCAGCAAGATTACATTCAGGATCCAACGGGGGACCTGTTTCAATACAGACACGGATAGCTTCCTCCTTTTACTGGTAATGGACGCGCTTGGATACGACCAGGAAATAGATCAGCGTGAGCAAGCCTACCAGCAGCATGAGCACCACACCCACCGCAGACGCATACCCGATCTTGTAATAGGTGAAGCCCTGCTGGTACAGGTAATACACGATGGTATTGGTGGAGTTTGCCGGCCCGCCGGAGGTCATCAAGCTGATTGCTTCAAAGGTCTTGAAGGAGCTGATGATTCCCATCAACGCCATGAAGAAAATGGTGGGGCTGATCATGGGCAATGTGATTTTCAAGAACACACGATGCCGATTTGCCCGGTCCAGTTCGGCGCTTTCGTACAGGTATTTGGGAATGCTTTGGAGCGCTGCAATGAAGATCAAGGTGTAGTACCCCAGGTTTTTCCAAACATTCACGATCACCAGAGAGAGCATGGCGGTTCTCTTATCCCCCAGCCAGTTGACCGGATCGATTCCCAAAAGGCCCAACAGGTAGTTGAACAGGCCCATGTCCGAATCCATCATCCACATCCAAATGAAGGAGATGGAGACAAGCGAGACGATATTGGGCAAGAAGATCGCGTTCTGAATCAGCTTGTTGATGAAGGTGTTCTTTTTCAGATAGACCGCCAACAGCAGCGAGATGATCAGGCAGGGCGGCACCATCATGATCATAAAGGTGAAGGTGTTGCCCACCACCTGCCAGAACTCCTTATCGGTAAACATGGTGATGTAGTTATCCAACCCCACAAACACCTTGTCCGAAAGCATATCCCAATCAAAGAATCCCAGGTAGATCATATACACGATGGGATAGATCATAAACACGCCTACAATGATCATGGCTGGGGCAATCATCAAGTAGGGCACCGCTTTCTCGGCGATCCGCTTGCGGCCCTTCTTGTTCCTGGACTGAGGGGCGATCCGAGAGGACCCCATGAGGGATGCATTGCCCTGCAATGCCGGTTCCGCCGAAGTCATATACGTGCCTCCTTTTGATCAAACCAATGCAGGTTGTCACCGCTGGCCACCAGCGTCACGGTGCCGCTGCATCCTGCGTGCTCGTCGAACACCTTGGCCTGGACAGGTCCCACTTCTGTCTCCACTTTGTAAAGGGTTTCGCTGCCCAGCATTTCCCGGGTCAACACTCTCCCCTCCAAAACAAGGGCCCCATCCTCCGGGATTCCTTCCTCCCTGGAGAAAATGGAAAGATGCTCCGGACGCACACCCACATACGCCGCGTTTTCCGGCTTGCCTGCCGGGTTCAGCTGGCTACAGGGAAAGACATTCATGGCAGGGCTGCCGATAAATCTGGCTGTGAACACATTCTGCGGGGTACGGTAGATCTCCTCAGGGCTTCCCTGCTGCATGATCTTCCCCTGGTTCATCAGGACGATGTCCGTTCCCATGGACATGGCCTCGATCTGATCATGGGTGACATAGATAAATGTGGCATTCATTTTATGATGCAGCTCGATCAAATCGCTTCGCAACTGGCTGCGCAGCTTGGCATCCAAATTGGAAAGAGGTTCGTCCATCAAAAAGATGGAGGGATGTTTGACCATGGCTCGGGCCAGGGCCACACGCTGCCGCTGGCCGCCGGACAAGGCCCCCGGCTTGCGCCGCAGGTATTCCGTCAGGCCAGTCATGTCGCACACCTCGCGGATTCGGTGTTCCCGTTCGGCTTTGGGAACTTTGGCGTTTTTCAGACCGAACTCAATATTGTCTCGGACATTCATAGTGGGGTATAACGCGTAATTTTGAAACACCATGGCTACATCACGATCCCGGGGCGCTACACCGTCCATGTCTTGACCTTCAATATCCAGCTCTCCCTCTGAGAGCGCTTCCAATCCGGCGATCATGCGCAGCGTGGTGGATTTTCCACATCCGGAAGGCCCCAACAAGATGGTGAAGCTTCCCTTCCGGATGGTTAGATTCAGATTTTCGATGACAGGCTCTTCACTGCCCTCATACTGCTTTTTGACCTGTTTGAGTTGAATTTGTTCTTCCATGTGGACTGGTCTTGATCCTCCTTTACACAGGGCATATTCTCTCCCTAAATTCCATTCCTTTCATTTACGGCTGCATTATAGCACAGGGCAAAAACGGTTTCAAGACAGTTTCCAATCAATTAACCGAAGGTCAGGTAGGTTTAACATTGATCGTAAAATCTCCCCTATTTTTTACACAACCCCGTATGAAAACGACCCCATAGTTCTTTCACAAATTTAAAAAAGCACTCCAAAATTAACAAAAAGAAATGCAGGCTGCTTTCCAGAAAGTTCAGATCTGCCCTCCCCCATGACCCATAGAAAAATCCCCTGTGGGCAGGTGCCTACAGGGGATCCACTTGTTCTTAAGTTTGCATGGTTTGTTTCGGAAATACTACGTCCCTGACGTTTACCAGCCCAGCATTTACAGTATCGACTATCAGAAACTGAAAGATGCTGGTGTTCAGCTGATCTCCTTGGATATTGACGATACCATCACAGATCTGGAAAATCAAAATCCGCCCAAAAAGGTCAGAACATTGTTTGAACACCTCAGCTATTCCTTCATCTCCACAAACCACCTGCCGGAGGCTTCATAGAGGAAGGTCTCCTTCCCCCTGATTTTCACCACAAAGCGACGGGCAGGTTCTCCGGTGATGGAATCCTGGATGTTCACAGCCTCTCGACTCTCCTCGATCTCAAAGGCCGGACCATTTGCCAAGAGGATCTTCTGGGGCTGGACGCTGCCATCAATGCAGTGCGTGACCACCACTTCCACATACTGTTTCCGTCGGGCGCATTCTTTCATATTGCCTCCGCTCCTTCCACACCGTTGATTTCCAACTCTCGGATATCCTCAAAAGTCACCACTCCACAGTCCAGCGCCAACACCTGATAGAAATCGTCCACTCGCCGGACCTTCCCTGTTTGGGTGACGTACTCCCCTAGGAAAATAAGATGTAGAACAAAATCATGGGAATCAGCATCAAGTATAAATCATACTCCCTAGTGAGATACTGTATTCCCCTTTTTAGACGGCCTTTTGGAGCCTGAGCTCGTGCTCGGCGCACTGCCATAAGTCCTCACTTCCTCCTTCGTGATTTGTTGGACACACAATATCACAACTTATCCAAAAAAATCAATTCTCAATTGTTATAATTGTATTTTCAGCCTGTCGAGAAACCCGGACATGCATCAAGCGTTAACCGGTTTTTTCGCATATATTGGCAAGATCAAGAGGAAGGCAAAGGAAGAAACA
>OIYW01000774.1_pt1 | contig 26565 bp, 30 predicted proteins | sample 1588351 | NCBI WGS metagenome assembly OIYW01 (sample SAMN03283268) | human gut metagenome | biome: human-associated habitat; material: feces | host: Homo sapiens | place: USA | collected 2013 | reverse complement strand
TCAAGGTTTTAAAAGAAATTTTAAAATAAAAAAATGGGTAGTTTTTGACACTACCGTTTTGAACGAGGAGGAAATTTATATGAAATATATATCCTTTGCTATTCCTTGTTATAATTCGCAGGAATATATGGCAAAAGCGATCGAGAGTATTCTTGTTGGCGGCGAAGATGTAGAAATTATTATCGTAAATGATGGCTCCAAGGATCATACATCAGAGATTGCCCATGAATATAGAGAAAAATATCCTGAGATTATAAAAGTGGTAGATAAAGAGAATGGCGGACATGGAGATGCGGTGAATGCCGGATTGAATCATGCGTCCGGACGTTATTTCAAAGTGGTAGATAGTGATGACTGGGTGGACGAAGAAGCTCTTCGCGCCATCTTAGATCTTTTGCATCAATTTGAAGAAGAAGGAACACAGATTGACATGTTGATTTCCAACTATGTATATGAAAAAACAGGCGCCTCTCGTAAGAAATGTATTCATTACCGAAATGTGCTCCCGCAGGGAGAAGTTTTTCGATGGGACGATATCGGACGTTTCCGTTTAGATCAATATATACTGATGCATTCTGTAATCTATCGGACAGAAATGTTAAAGTTAAGTCAGATGGTGCTGCCAAAGCATACCTTCTATGTGGATAATATTTATGTGTATTATCCGTTGCCGTATATTCGGAAGATTTATTATCTGGATGTAGATTTTTATCGCTATTTTATTGGACGTGACGACCAGTCGGTCAATGAAAAAAATATGATTGCCAGAGTAGATCAACAGATCTTTGTGACAAAATCTATGATTAAAATGTATCAGATGAAGGATATTTCCAGCAAGAAACTTAGAAATTATATGATCAATTATCTGGCAATTATGATGACAGTGTCTTCCATCATATGTATTCGTTCGAAAAAAGAGGAAAATCTGGAAAAGAAAAAAGAGTTGTGGAAGTATTTAAAGAAAAAAGATATGCGTACGTTTCTTAAGATACGATATGGTATCCTTGGACAGACTATGAATATTCCGGGAAAATCCGGACGCAAGATTTCTTCTCTTGCATACAGCGTGGCAAGAAGGATTGTCGGATTTAATTAAAGATAGGGTTCGTGAAATAATGAAATAAAAAGTAAAGATATATAAATTGCATAAAGAATTTTATGAAAGACATTGATGATATATAAGAAATAAGATATAATTATATCAATGAAATGATATATCCATAAGACGACAGGAAAGGATGAAGAAAATGATTATTAAGGCTTCAGCAACACTTCGGAATGATTATGCTTCTATTTCTAATCTTGCGAGAAAAACAAGTGAACCGATTTATATAACAAAAAATGGGGAGGGCGACGGAGTATTTATGAGTATCGATGCTTTTGAGAAAAGAGAGCAGGCATTAGAACTTCGTGCAAAAATCATGCAGGCAGAAGAGGAACGGTTAAGCGGAGCAAAGACAAGAAGTATTTCCGAAGCAAGGAAGGAATTAAGAGAACGTGCAGGGACAATATAAAGTAGAGCTTCTTCCTACAGCATGGGAAGATTTGAAAAAAATTGAAGATTATTATCTGCTTCAATTTGGCGTGGAATCTGCTATGAAAGTTACAGAACAGATTTTGGACAGTATTGAGCAATTAGAGAGTTTTCCGGACTCCGGTTCTCTGACACCGGATAGATGGCTGAATAAACAGGGGTATCGAATGCTCATATCTGAAAGGTATGTTTCTATATATCGGCAGAGAGGAAACACCGTTTATGTGTATCATATTGCAGACACACAGACAGAGTATACAAAGTTGTTTTCATGATGGCAAAGAGGTAGTAAGATGAAAATATGTCCGAATTGTAACATGGAGTTGCCGGATGAAGCACATTATTGTCCAAGGTGTATGTTTCAATATGAGAAACAGGAAATACAGATAAAAGACACTCATAAAAAATATATTTTATTGTGGGTAATTGGAAGTGTTTTGATTATTGGAATGTTGATTACGATTCCGCTGGTAAAGCTTGCAATACAAAGTCGTGTAAATAAGAATCACTTAGATAAATCAGAGATTCAAAATATCATTAATGAAAATTTCAGAACAGGTGAGAATATTATTTATGATTCTGAAGTGGAATATGATTTAAGGGATGTGCTTGGAAGTGAGCTTATTGACATGAAGTCAACATTAGGTGAAGAAACGGATGAAATGTATCGTGAAAATGGAATGGATATCTATACATTTGGAATGTTGACTGTTGCAGTAAATCAAGAAGCAGCTATACAGGATGTTCTAATTGATTATACAGTGGAAGAAAATAAAAAGGAATATGGAATTTACGGGATTGATGGAACAACGGATATCGGAAACGTAAAGGAAATGTTGGGGACACCGGATCAGGAGTATGAAAATGAACTCTGCTATCGATTCGACAGAGAGTTCAGTCCGGGATTAAATATTACGTTTTCTGATGAAGGTATAGTGGAAACGCTGGAGTATTATTATGTGCAATAATTACAGGGTATCTTCATTTTCAGCATATAGAAGCTCATTAATCTGATAAATGGAAAACTGATGATTTTTGCCCCAAATAAGCAGGCTGTCACGCTTCTGTTTTGGATATAAAGGAGCAAATCCTGCATATTTTAAAAGTGCCTGTGTTTCGTCGAGAGAAAGGTTCATTCCAAAGGAAATGGAAATCAGCTTGTCGCGGGAAGGGATACGCTTTCCTGAAAAAATCTGATATCCATAAATTTCATTGAGTTCCGAATTTTTAATGACCGTTGATTTTTTCAGAGATTTCTCTTCTAAAAGTTGGTTCAGATAGTCGGAAAGAGCAGAATCAATTAAATAATCCTGTTCGGTATTTATATATTCTTCGATGGATGAAGATTGATTTAATGCTTCCATTAGTTCATCCGTTGGTTTTTTAATCATCTTTATCACCTCGTAGAGAGTATATCATGGGAAAATCAGGTTGGCAATGGGAGAAAGTTATGTATCAGTGGCTGCTAGAGAACTTGAAAAAGTATTATATTTTTGTGAAAGTATTAAAGAAAAAAGAGAGCGGGGAAGTGCTTTTGTATAGGCATAAGCAATTGGGGAATTATGTGGTAGTTAAGAAACTAAGAGGAATTTATCCTGCTTATGAAAGATTGGTAGGTGTGAAGCAAGAACACCTGCCGTTAATTTATGAAGCGTGCCATATTGAAGAAGAAACGATGATTCTGGAAGAATTTATACCGGGGATTACGATTGCAGAACGATTGGAACAGGAAACATTATCAGAAGGTTATGTGAGGGAAATCATAAGTCAGGTGTGTGACGGATTATATGCGTTACACTTGAATCAGATTATTCATAGAGATATCAAACCGGAAAATATTATAGTCATGAAAAACAGAGAAGTGAAGATTATTGATTTTGATGCTGCGAAAATTTATAAAATGTATTCACAAAAAGATACGAGAACGGTGGGGACAATCGGTTATGCTGCACCGGAACAGTATGGAGAGGCTCAGTCGGATGCAAGAACGGATATTTACGGACTTGGAATTATGATGAATGTCATGCTGACCGGAAAACACCCTGTGAACGAGATGGCAACCGGAAAAATCGGAAATATCATAGAAAAATGTATCATGGTAAATCCAAGTAAACGTTATAGGGATGTAATGGAAGTGAAAGAAAAACTAAATAAACTTCGTTACTAAGCTGCGTGCATAGTACAAAAGAACTGCCTATCATTATAATGATGATAGGCAGTTTTTCTGCTAGTTGGATGAACGGGAACGGGGGTAAGGTTTCTTTTCATCCGTCAGTCCGGAAAGATAGTCCATGCTTGTGTCAAGGGCGAGTGCTATCTTCCGGCATTGTTCAAAGGTATAGTAACGTTTGCCATTTTCTATCTTGGAGTAATCGCTTTGGTCTATACCAGTTAAATGTTGCATCTTGATTTGCGTGTAGCCACGTTCTTTGCGCAAATCTTTTAAGCGTGACAATAGGCATCGCACCTCCTTTTTATGGAGTTTTGAAATATAATTAAATTATGTCACGATGACCTATTGACTATTAGGGCGCAATTGACCTAAAATATAATAAAAATGATAAGTATACGAAGGAGAAATGTTTTATGGATAATTTAATGAAAGAAGAAAGAGAAATTTTCAAGGGTGCTGCAAATATGCAGTATCAAAAAGGGCCTGCAAGTGTATTAGGATATAACAAAGGAGGACATTTGACACTGACGAATCAAAGGCTGATTTTTATAGCGCATGCTATGAATATAGGTCAAAAAGAATATTATATTCCATTGAGTGAGATTAAATATGCACAAAATGGTTTTCACATTTTAACACCGACTCCCAATATGATAAAAATTGAATGTAATAGTGGGGAAATATATAAATTTGTCGTAAAAGGTAAAGAAAAAGATATATGGAAAAAATTGATTATGCAATATGCTTTAGAAGTAAAACAAAAGAAGACGGTAGAATTAAATGATAATGTGTCAGTAAAATTTTGTAGTAATTGTGGGAATGAAATTTTGACGAATACAAAATTTTGTGGGAATTGTGGAACACAGATACAACAATAGATAGAAGTAACTAAGGAGAAGTAAGAATGGGGAAAATATGTTTAAAGTGTGGCAATGAATTAAGTGATAATGCAAAATTTTGTAGCAAGTGCGGTAGTCAGTATGAAGATTTAAAAGCAGAAAATCAAGGGGAAGAGTCTGCATGTCAAGAGGAGAGTAAGTTTTGCTCGTATTGTGGGAACAGAATAAGCATGAATGCGAAATTTTGTCCTATATGCGGAAATAGTTTGATACTTAATAATAGCAAGCAAGACCAGATGGAAATGCAAAAAGAGGATGTGCTGAAGAAAGTAAAAAAAGGTGTAGGAGGATTCGTTAATACAATTAATGAGATGACAGGTCAGGAGGGAAATGTTGAAATTCGTTTAAAGGAATTAGTTAGTGGAGTATTAAAGAAACACTCCCTGGCGGAACGAGAAGAACTTTTCATTTGTGGAACGAAAAAAACAACTCCGAAAGAAAGTGAAATGGTTGCTGACTGGCCGAAACCTTGGTTGTTTTCAAGAGTTTTTCTGCTCTTTTCAATTGTATTTATAGGTCTTCTTATCGTAATAATGGAATTTGGAAATATGAATGGTATTCCGGGAGCTATGTTTGTTGGTGCGTTGGCAGTACCGTTTTCGCTTGTTGTTTTCTTTTGGGAAACGAATGTGCCAAGAAACATCAGTATTTTTGATGTTGTATCTACATTTTTTGTGGGTGGTGTTTTATCATTGATTTCAACACTATTGTTGTATGAGGTAGTAGGTGTTGGCGAATTAGATTATATTGGTGCAATTCTGGTTGGAATAGTGGAAGAGATAGGAAAAATCATAGTTGTTGGACATTATATCAAAAAGCAAAACACAAAATATATCTTGAATGGATTATTGTTGGGAGCCTGTGTCGGGGCAGGATTTGCAGTATTTGAGACTGCGGGGTACGCTTTTAATGGTCTGCTGTCTTCTCAGGATATTTCCTATATGATTGATATACTGTTCCTGCGTGCAGTTCTCTCGATAGGAGCACATACAGTGTGGACAGCGATAGCGGCAGTAGGACTTGTTTTGGCGAAAGGAGAGAATGAGTTTGATAATAATGATTATTATAAGCCCCAGTTTTTGAAATTTTTAATACTTGTAATTGTTATGCATGCCATTTGGGATATGCCAATTACGTTCGGAAGTTCTATACATTTGATACAGATATTATTGTGTGTTATTGCGATTACAGTTGTTTTAATTTTACTTAGTTCAGGACTGAGACAGGTTTCGGCAATTACAGATAATGCGAGAAAAAGAAATTCCTTTCAAAATATAGAATACAATACAGATGAAAATGATATTAGGAGAGGACAGAATGATGAATAAATATTGTAGACAATGCGGAACAGAATTAGAAGATAATGCAATGTTTTGTCCGGAGTGCGGAACGAAATGCCATAGTGAAAATGTTGAAGTGAAAGAACGATCGAAGGAAAATAAAAGTAAGAAAAAGATATTTTTAATAGGAGCGGGTGTTCTCTTGTTGACTCTTTGTATTATTGGCAGTGTGACAGGATTCTTTTCCGATTTCAAAAAGGGGTATAAAGAAGCAGGAAAAGGGACAAGTGCAAAAGGGGGAGAGTCGGTCTTAACAGAAGATGGAAAAGCATACAAGATGACAGTACAAGAATATTGTGATAGATTTAATGAACTGGCAAATGGCTCGTGGTGCAGCGGTGATGAAGAGATTTTGCGTATGGAAGTATATGAGGGGACGCTGGATTCATTACAGGAGGCAGCTGTATATGATTCAGAGGTAGAAGAATTGATTGCTCAAACTATGACGCCTCAAATGATACCTGGAACGACTTTGCTGGAGAGTGAAGATACAGATGAGCTTCCAAGCGGAGAAAATTATTTGAAATATACTTATACAAATCAGTATTCTTTTATTCCGGACAAGATTGGAGTTCAGATTTTAACTTTAAAAGATACGAACCAAATTGTAGGAGTTACAGCACAGTTTCCAATGGATTATCGAAATGTTGGAGATAAATTTGGGAAATTAATATGTGATTCATTTGGAGATAATACAGATGGATTTCAGGAGCTGTATATTAAAATGAAAGAATCGGGCGGATATGGTCATATGTATAAAGATGGAACGGTATTTGAATTAATGTATTACAATGATTCGGATAAAATGGCATTGTTTAAGATGAGTGCCTGTACAAAAGAACATTATGAAGAAGCATGGGTAAATAATCCCGATTTGCCAAGCAAAGAAAATCCGATTGAAAATAGCGAAGAAGATTCGGAAGTCACTGGTGAAGAAAATGAGGAGATGAATACAGCAGAGGAGAATACGAAGTTGGACTCGGATGCGCAACAAAATGAAAATATAGATAAGAACATTGCTGATTTAATAATGTACTTTCCAGGCTTTTCAGGAGTGTGGGGAGACTTTGGAGTCCATGCTGATCCCTATCAAGGAATGATAGAACAAGCTATTAAATCTAAGATTCGTTTATCCGATTATTTTGGTGGAGATGTTAACGAAGTTTCTTTGGATGTTTCCGTTTTTCAGTGGGATGGAGTCAATGTTGTAGGAGCGGGCTGCATACTCACATTTGAAGGTCCTAGTCCAGGGAACGGGAAGTTCAGAACGTTGACTGGTGTGGTAAATGTAGATGACTCGGGAGAATTAGAGTTTGTTGAAGGAGAGTACTATTAAAACGAAAAACAAGGTTAAGAGAGATTTCAGAAATGGAGTCTCTCTTTTTCTTTGTAATGATAATAAAACCGCATGAATACTGAGAAAGTTTCGTATCATTTATAAATGTAAAGTGAAATGGAGAATCGGTAGGACAAAATGGAAAGTCAAAAAAGAGAGAATATTTTAAACCTTGCATTAGAGGCGACAGGAGAAGAAAGGGAGCGTTCAATCGAATTAGATGTGGGATTTGCAAAAGAAGAAAAAGAGTGGACGTTAATTATCAAATATTCGGGTGATTTGCAGGAGGTTCGAGGAATTGCAAAGCGAGTAACGCCGCTGATGGGAGGATATGCGGTGATTGTCATAAAAGAAGACAGAATTAATACATTGACGGAGTTTCCACAAATTGAATATATTGAAAAGCCAAAAAGACTTTTCTTTGAAGTGATGGAGGGGAAAAGGGTATCTTGTATTTATCCGGTTCAGAATCCGCCTCTTTCGTTGTCAGGAAAAAAGATTTTTGTGGCAATTTTAGATTCGGGCATTGATTATGAGCGGGAGGATTTCAGAAATTCAGATGGAACTACGCGGATTCGCGCGCTTTGGGATCAAAGTCTCCAAAATGGTGTGGATGGAATTGCACCAAAAGGATTTGAAGTAGGTGTAGAATATAATCAGGAAGAGATTAACAAAGCGCTTCAAGCGGGAACGAACGAAGAAAGAAAGCAGATTGTGAAGTCGCAGGATTTTTCTGGTCACGGAACTGCGGTAGCAGGCGTGGCGGCAGGAAGCGGAAGTGTGGGATTCCCTCAATATCGGGGTGTGGCGCCGGAGAGTGAGCTTCTGGTAGTAAAATTAGGAACACCCGCAAAAGATGGATTTCCAAGAACAACAGAGCTTATGATGGGGCTTGATTATGTTATGAGAAAGTCGTTGGAATATCGACGTCCGGTCGCGATAAATCTAAGCTTTGGCAATACGTACGGATCTCATGATGGAACATCCCTGTTGGAGCGGTTTATTGATGATATTTCCGGGGTGTGGAAAAATAGTATTTGTATCGGAACCGGGAATGAATCGGTAAGTGCAGGGCATACATCGGGAAAACTTCAAGATGATAAAGAAGAGGTGATTGAATTAGCGGTTCAGAATCGCCAGCCCTCTCTGAACGTGCAGATCTGGAAGGAGTATACTGATTTCATGGACATTTCATTGATCTCACCTTCGGGCATCCGGATAGGACCGATTCCGGAAAAACTTGGAACGCAGAGATTTACGATGGGAGAGACAGAAATATTACTATATTATGGCGAGCCAAGTCCCTTTAGCGTGGCACAGGAAATTTTTATCGATATGCTGCCTGTCAATGATTATATGAATCAGGGAGTATGGAAAATTGTTCTGACACCAAGAGAGATTGTGTCTGGACGGTATGAATTATGGCTTCCAAGTGAAGCGGCGTTGAATAAAGGAACCGGATTTTTATATCCCAAGAATACAACAACGCTTACCATTCCATCCACCTCGTGGAGAGCAATTTCAGTAGGAGCTTATGACGGACGTACATTTTCTTATGCGGATTTTTCAGGGAGAGGTCCCTTAAGAGGGGGAAGCGGTATGCTTTTAAAGCCGGATCTGGTAGCCCCCGGGGTGGATATTACGACTGTGGCGGCAGGTGGAGGTTATGCATCCTTTACGGGGACTTCGTTTGCGACGCCTTTTGTTACAGGGGCAGCAGCACTTCTGATGGAATGGGGAATCGTAAATGGGAATGATCCTTATCTTTATGGAGAGAAGGTGAAAGCTTATTTAAGAAGAGGTGCGAGACCGTTACCGGGATTTGATGTGTATCCGAATCCACAGGTGGGGTATGGGGAGGACGTTATAATAAGGTTACATTGAAAAAAGTCAGTAAAATCAAGTGTTTTCGTTCATTTTCCCAACACTGAAACGAGGCACTTTCACCATGATTTTGAAGAAAATCTGCCCGGGTTGAATTCAAAATGATGTGGAAAGGAAGATTTATAGCAATGACTTAACATGATACAAGGGGCAGAAAGTGTGTGACACGGAACAGCCCGTATCAATCGAAAGGAGTAGTGAAATATATGAAACTGACTTATACGAATGTAAATGGATACCTGATTCCGAATCTCACCTATAAATCCGGTGAACAGATGGAACAGCTTGGCAAGTATGGTTTTCTTCGCAGAGATTATCTGAAGAACCATCGAAATTCAATGTATCAAGTGATGCTTCTGCAGGATACCATTGGAGAGCATCTTATGGAAGTGGACAAGGCAGCCAGAGAGAGGGAAGAAGTGATTCTGAAACAGTTAGAAGAGAAAGAGCCTTTGCCTGATAAGGAGAAAGATCAGATGGAATGGGTAAGAGCTGCCAATGGGCACAGAGTGATTGCAGAAGAAATCATCCTGAAGGAGTTGATCTATGTATAAGATGGATGAATACGGAAGATAACAGATAAATTTACAGAAAATTGAATATTGTGAGCAGATAAGGCGTGAGTCATAGAAAGGTGGCCCACGTCTTTTCTTTTGCGCTGAAAGGAAGTGATGAACATGAATAAGAAGTTCCTGAAGCATTATATGGAAACAGAACCGGAAGGTACTTCCAAGAAGTATATCTTTTTGGTGGATAACCAGGATATTGCAATGAATATTGTGATGCCTGGTTATCAGGCACTTTATCTGGGGCAGGAAGATGATGAATGCTATTTCAGCGTAAACAGTTTCATAGAAGATATGCGGTCTATTCAGTTTTATGGAACCTGTCAGAGTGCGTACCACTATGTGGCTGCCTGCACAATCAAGTGGATGAATGATCGGCTTTTGGAATTTTGCAAGGAGGCTGGCTTGGATGGAAAAGCCGGATGGCAGTTATTTAAAGAAAAAGAATATCTGGGGAAACTGGATAATCAGCCAGAAGTAGGGAAAGCTCTGGAACAGTTTATCCTGCGGTTTGAAAGAGAACCGAAGAATGAACCGGAATTGAGTCGTTTCCATAAGTTTGATTCCAAAGGGAAAGTCACTGGTGTACGAGATATGGAGATTGTTGATTATATCGTAGAAAATGTGAACTTCTTTATTAGGGGAGAGATTCCCTATTGCTATGAACATGGAGTTTTTATAGAAGATATCAAAGGTGTAAAGCTCAAGTATCGGATTCAGAAACTGATTTACCGGGATCAGATTAACAGTAGTACCATCCAGAGAGTTTATAATCTGCTGATTACACAGCCACAGATTTACAGGCAATCTTATGAGTTGAATAAGCAGCCTGCTTACTGGATCAATTTTAAAAATGCTTATTATGATGTACTGACAGGTGAGCTGGTGGAGCATGATCCGAAATATCTGACAATCAATCAGATTCATTCCCATACTATCCCGATGACCGGAAAAAAGTTCTGGTAGGTGGCGAGAATATCAGAAACTATCTAAATTCATCAGTGCCGGATAAAGTGGAACAGCAGATGTTCTGGGAGTATTTTGGGTATTGTATGACTACGGATACTCAGTTCCAGAAATTTTTGATGCTGAAAGGAAATGGCGGTACCGGAAAATCCGTTGCAGTTTCATTGATTCAGCATGTGATCGGTAATGAGAACACTTCCAGTATCTCATTGCAGGATTTGAACAAAAGATTCTATGCTACCGGGATGTACGGAAAGTTGCTGAACGCCTGTGCAGATATTCCTTGTAAAGCAATGGATAGTACTGATGTGCTGAAAAAGGCAGTTGGTGAAGATACTCTTTTATATGAGAAAAAAGGAAAAGATGCGGCTTTCTTCCATGCATATGTAAAGCTGCTTTTCTCAACCAATGAAATGCCACAGAATCTGGAGGATAAATCAGATGCCTTTTACCGTAGACTGCTTGTTCTGGATATGAACCAGATGATTCCACAGGAGGAGAAAGATCTTCATCTAAAAGAGAAAGTTAAGGCAGAAGCAGATTATGCGATCCAGATGGCAGTGGATGCACTGAAAGAGGTGTATGAACGTGGGGAACTTACAGAAAGTGAACACAGCAAAGAATGTGTCCGGGAACTGCGAAGGGCATCGGACAGTGTCTGTGCATTTCTGGATGAAAAACTGGTACAGGCAGAAGGAAAAAGAATGAAGCGTAGTGAAGTGTACCGCATGTACGAGGAATATTGTAAAGACAATGACCGCCAGGGACATGGCAAATCAGGATTTTTCAAAAGCATGGAGGGAAAAGGATTTCAGGTAAGGAAATACAACGGCGAATATTGTTATCTGGATATTGCTGTCAGGGAAGAAGATTTCCATTCTCTGGAAGCAGGGGAAAAGAGTCCTTTTGATAAGCCTTCCGAACAGATAAAACTGAATATATAGATTGCGTTTTGGGGCATTTGGGGCAAAAAGGGCAAAATGAAATGAGATCAGAGCAGGATAGAAAAATGGAAAAGCTGTTAGATGCTCACAAAAATGCCCTTTTTACCTTGTTTGCCCTGTGTAAAATAAAAAGAAAGAAGAGGTAAGATGACGGTGAGAAAAATTCAGAAAAATGGAGGGATTTTGGTATGAGAAAAGAACGGAAAATCATCAACACGAATATACGTCTGAATCTTTGTGATGAGCAGGATCGGCAGGCATGGGAATATCTTCAGACAATGGACAGACAGAAATATAAATCATATACAAAAGCGGTTGTGGCAGCGTTGAATGATTATTTTGCCAGAGAGTACAGAAATAAAGAAGATCCATATCTGGAAACAAGAGAAAAGGAGGATGTTTTTCTGGAAAGAGTAGAAACAGCTATCCGGGATGGTGTGAAAGAATCCGTTCCAATGGCTATGGCAAAGAATCTGGTGGAGATGCTCGTACCGTTTGTAAAAGAAACTATTGGTAGAACTTGCTTGCCAGATATGAAAGAGATAATAGAAAAAACACATGTTGAGGATTCAGGCGATAGTTTAGATTGAGAGCAGTAGGCAGATATGGATGCTGCATTGGATTTTGCAGACAGTTTTTAGATTGTTATGAATGAAAAAGCAGTCCATTCTCTTAAAAATTAAATTGGACTGCTTTATGCGGAGATATTCTTTTTTCTTGGATATGGACGTTTATCATCTGTCAGATCGAGCAGATAATCAACGCTGGTGTTATGAAATTCTGCCAGTTTTATCAAAACATGAGTAGGGATATCTACATCGCCACATTCATAATTGCTGTAAATACGTTGACTGCAATTTAAGATTTCACCCATGTTCTTTTGTGTAAGGTCACGATCTTCACGTAGATCACGAATTCTTTTATACATGCTTTTCACCTCTAGGATAATAATAAACTAGCGAGATATTCACTATTGAAATATAGCGAGAAAATCGCTAAACTAAATTTATAAACGGAGGAGGGAGAAGAGGGATGAAAAAGAAAGTAGTAAAAGTATTGGTGTGGATTTTTCAACTGAGCTTATTTTGTGGATATTTTTATATTTTATTCGTTAATCTGGTGTGTGGGCTTAGCTATGGAGGAATAACCAGCAGGGGACAGGCAATTAAAATTTTAATTGTTTCATTCGTTTTGGCTGTGACTCTTCCTGGACTCATCTGGTATCAGCATCGCCGGATTCTTAAGCTGGAAAAAAGGTTGGATGAGTGTACGGCAATTTGTAAAAAGCAAAATAGCAGAAACAGGGAGGCTTATTGACAGTAGGTATTAGTTTTGAGGATATAGAATAACAGAAAAAACAATGGCAGTGAAGGCATTTTCACTTGTGAAAACCAAGGGAATGTTTATGGCTGCTATTTTTTTGTCTTTCAGAAGAAAATGGTTCATAAGAAAAGAAACAGAAATGGCAAGGGAATATGACAGAAAAGCGTTGGCAGATGAAATGTTGCAGAAGTAAGGCAAAGAAAAGGTATAGAGTAGCGGATACGGCACACGATTGTCCGATACTTCGTATCGGAGTGGTGCACGACCAGATAGTTTTAGACGAGAAAAGCTATATAAAGTGGAGCTTTTTTCTTCCTTCCGAAGTCTGTTCCTGCACCACAAAACCACTGTCATCTCAATTTAGATTTGATAACGCAGTGGGGAAAATGTTGATTGACTGGTGCTGGTTAAGTGGTGGGGAGATGACAGGCAAGTTTCGCAAAGTGGCAAGCCACTTTACACCGGAGCCAGCCTTTGGGCTGTTCCTAAACTTGCCAGAGGGCTCTGCCCCTTGGAACCCTGGCACGTCAATACCACCATAAGTAATCCCAGCAAAATGTCCACCGGACATTCTGCTGGGATACTTACTGCTTGACTAGGACGCTGTCCTGCACCTGTATAAGAGAGCGTTGCACTCTCTTATAAATCTCCTGTCAATATGGCCACCGGAACATTGTGGCTGTTAATAAAGAACAGAAATCTAGCAGAGAAAGGAGAAGTAAGCCTATGAGAAAACGAAATTATACAGTAACCATACGAATGAATAAAGTTGAATATGATCTGCTGCAGAGCAAGGTTAGAGAATCAGGAAGAACACAGCAGGAAGTTGTGATAAAAGCAATCGCAGATTTAAAGATAGCATCGGCAGAGGAAGTAGAAGAACTGAAAAAATTGAACCAGATGTTTTCAGATATTCTATGTCGGCTTCGTGGAGCTACAACAAATGTCAATCAGATTGCAAGAAAGTTGAATACAGATGGTTCTCTTTCAAATGAAAATGTTTTGTATTATCTCAATAAAAATATCCTCAAGTATCGGAAGGAGAGTGAAAAAATATGGCTGTTAATAAGACGATTAATAAGCGGACAAATACACATGGAGCAATGAGAAATTGCATTGAATATGTTTTGCGGAGGGAGAAAACCAGTGAGCTGCTTACTTATGTGACTGGCCCGTATTGCTATGATGAGATTAACTATGATCAGGTATACAAAACCTTTCTGGAAGAAAAATGGCTATGGAATAAAGATTCCGGTAGAATGTATGCTCACAATATTATTTCCTGGCATAAGGATGAGAAGATTACATTGAAGCAGGCTTTTGAATTTGGAAAAGAATTTGCAGAAAAATGGTTTGATGGGTTTCAGACATTGGTAGCGGTTCATAAAGATAAAGAACATATTCACTGCCATTTGGTAACAAATTCGGTCAGCTATGAAGACGGAAGAAAGCTGCACAGTACGAAAAATGATTTGAAACAGATGAAGCAGTTTACCAATCAAATGTGTAGGGAACGAGGATTGTCTGTTACGGAAAAGGGAAAACATTTTGATGGAAGCCAGATGGAAAAAGGTGAAATCATTGCATGGAGTAAAGAAAAATATAATCTGTTTCTGCAACAGGCGAAAGATAGCTTTGTAGTGGAATGTGCAATGGCTGTACTGAAAGCATTAGAAAATTGCATCAGTAAAGAGAAATTTATAGAAAAGATGAATCAGTTTGGATGGAATGTAAATTGGACAGATAAGCGAAAGCATATCACTTTCCAGAACCAGGAGGGAAAGAAAGTACGAGACAGTAACTTGTCCAAAACATTTCACCTGGATATTAGTAAGGAGGGGTTGGAGAATGAATTTAATGGAAATAGGCAAAAGTCCGGAAATAAAGCAGATAGAAACAGCGAAGAAGCAGAAGAACTCAGAGATTATTACAGAGAGCTTGAATCAGCCATTGCAGAAGCCAGAGGAATCAACGGTCAAGATCAAGGTGGAGAGGGATATTCTCAGACTAAATTCCGAGAAAGCGAAAGAGTTAATGACAATACAGAAACAAAAGATACAGACTCTGGAAGACGAGAAACAGATACTATTATCCGACAGGCAGAGGCTGAAAGAAGAAGTGCAGAAATTTATCGAAGAAATACATCGTTTGAAAATAGAAATGTCAAAGCTGCAGAGACTCAATCAGTCGCTTCAGCAGAGCAACGACGACTTGAGGAACAGAAACGGATTGAGGAGCAGGCAAGAGCAAGAGAAATTAGAAAAAGAAATAAGAAACGTTCTGGACCGGAACTGTAAGTTGGAAAAACTGGTGAATATGTCTTCTGTAGAGGCAGTAGAACGGGCATTGGAGAAGAAAGCGGAAGTAGAAAAATACGCAAAAAAGGAAAAGTATCATGCCGAACAAACAAGAAAAAAAGCTGATGCAGAAATTAAGAAGATCAGAAATCTGGCGAAAAAAGAGATTTATGATATGAAGGAGAAGCAGCTTTTTTGGAGTTGGGGGTATATTACTGTTATCATATTTTCTTTTCTTCAATCAGGAGCCTTTCAAAGAGATGTACTTGAATTTATACAAAAACCAATAGAGTGGTGGATTAAATATTTGAAGTGGTTTGAACTGGGGTATTTAGCTCAAAATATATGTCTTACACATGTCATTTCTATTGTTTTGATTGTAGTAGGAGTTATTGGAGGAATATTGTTTATTTGGATAGGAATTAAGAAATATGAAAGAATATGGGACGATATATATAAAATGGTGTTTATCGGTAGTCTCTCTTTCTGTGCAGTATTAGGAAGTATAATTCGTGCATATATTCCTATCAATCTAGTTTGGGTATTTGTGTTTATAAATACTGGAACAGTTATTTTTAGAAAATATCTGAGTAGAAGCTAACAATATGATATTTGCGGGATGTTAGACTTGGATGGATTTTGAAGCAAATAATGTGTCGGTTAAAGATATTAAGAGGTGAAGATTAAAAAACAAGATATTGAGATTATTAATATAAATAAAAAGACATATCGCACATTAAACGATAAGTCTTTTTATCTAAAGGAAGGGGGAGGTCTTTTATTTGGTATTTAAAAATTCTTGAATATAAGGAAGAGCTGCTCCAATAGTTATATTATGCTTAGGCATTTTACTAATCTGCAAAAAATCCGACTTTTCTGGAAATGGAGTAAGCTTTTCGATTTCTTTATAAAGAAATGTAAGGTCGGCTTCCAGAAGATGAGGTGCAAGGTAACCACCTAGAACAAAGGTTTTGTCGTAGATTAGATGAAGTAAGTTAATAGATTCCGCCAGATGCTGGAGATAAGTATGCCAACGTATTACAAAACTTTCTTCATTACTTCGTACTTTGTTGAAAAAGTATTCAACAGTTTCATTTTCATTTAGTAGGGAATGAAGGGAGCAGAGGGTTTCCATACATCCATGCTTACCACAGTAACAGAGCTTTCCGTTTGGTTGCATTTGAATATGTTCAATAGTAGAACTATGCCCATGATCACCACTAATAATTTTCCGATCTATAATCAATGATGCCCCCAGGTGATGACTTAATGAAAGATAAAAGGCATCATGAAGATTTGGAGAAATCCAAAGCTCTGCTATTGCAGCACTGTCTGCATCGTGAATAAAGGAGCAGGGATAAGGAAGGTACTCTGTAAAAGAGTGGATCGTAAGACCACTACATTCAAGAATTTTACCATAAAGTACAGTGTTAGAATCCGGAGAAATCAGCCCCTGCATGGCAAATCCTACTCCTAGAATCTGTTCATCAGATACTCTGATGGAGTTCTTAAAAGAAAGAATTTTCTGACAAACATTCTGGAAATATATATCTTCATTTTTATAAGAAATTTTATATACAGATCGCAGAATTTTTTCACCATAAAGGTTCACTGCAATCATCTTTACTTCTTTTTTTAGAATTTCTACACCAATTGCTATTCGATAATCAGGAACAATTGCATATGCAGACGCTTTTCGCCCAACATATTCTGTGCTGATCTGTCCGTTTTTGGTAATTAATCCATCATCTTCTAAAGAAGAAAGATTGGTAGTTACTGTTGGACGGCTTAGATGCAAATCATAGGCAATATCCTGTTGTGATACATTACGGTTTCGATAAATATATTGATAAATCAGATTTCGATTGTTTTCTTTAATCTGATTCGGAGTAATACTTTTTTTCATAATTGGATCATCCATTCTGTAAAAATATTTTGTAAAATAAAAGCTTAATATTATTATAACAGGAAGAAAAAAATACTTCTATTGTGCAATGTGCATATTTTTTGAATGGTAAAATTATAAAATATTACAGATTGACGGATTGGATGTTTTAAGATAATATGTAATTATAATTTGATAAATGATTTTACAAAATAAATTTTAAAAAGGAGAATGGTTATGGGCATTATCGAAAAAATGAGATTGGATGGAAAAAAAGGATTTGTCACAGGTGCAGCCAGAGGAATTGGAAAATGTACTGCTACAGCGTTTGCAGAAGCAGGAGCAGATGTTGCAATTGTAGATCTTGATTATGAAGAAGCAAAAAAGACAGCGAAAGAACTGGCAGAGCAGACCGGAAGAAAGGTTATTGCAATAAAAACAGATTGTACAAAAAAAGAGGAAGTTGATGCAATGGTAGAACAGGTTGTTGCAGAACTTGGCGGTCTTGATTTTTGTCATAATAATGCAGGAATCTGCATTAATGCTCCGGCAGAAGAAATGACATATGAACAGTGGAACAAGGTAATTAATATTAATCTGAATGGGATCTTTCTTACAGATATCGCAGCAGGAAAATACATGCTGGAACATGGTGGTGGATCTATTATCAATACAGCTTCCATGTCGGCACATATTGTTAACGTGCCTCAGCCACAATGTGCATACAATGCTTCAAAAGCAGGAGTAATTCAGCTTACTAAATCACTTGCCATTGAATGGGCAAAAAGAGGGGTTCGTGTCAACAGTATCAGCCCAGGATATATTGGAACAGAATTGACACTGAATTCTCCAACATTAATTCCGTTAATTGAAAAATGGAATGAGATGGCACCACTTGGAAGAATGGGAAAACCAGAAGAACTGGAATCCATCTGTGTATATCTTGCAGGGGATACGAGCACATTTACAACAGGATCAGACTTTATTATTGATGGTGCATTTACTTGTTTCTAAAATTAGTTTAGATAGGTGCCTGATTCCGAGAACCTATCTATCAAAAAAGGAGAAAATAAAATGAATGGAAAAGATTCAATTTTAAATGGTAAAACGGCGCTTGGAATAGAACTGGGCTCTACTAGAATTAAAGGAGTACTTATCGATTTGAGTGGGCAAGTACTTGCGGTTGGAATTCATGACTGGGAGAATTCTTTTATCAATAATATCTGGACTTATGGGATAGAAGAAATTCATGCAGGAGTTCGCAACTGTTATCGTTCATTGCGTGAAGAAGTTGAAAAAAAATATGGTGTGAAACTTCGGAAAATTGGTTCAATTGGAATTAGCGCGATGATGCATGGCTATATGGCTTTGGATGAGGAAGGAAATCAGATTGCACCGTTCCAAACATGGAGAAATACAAATACCCAGAAGGCTGCTGATGATTTAACGGATCTTTTTCAGTTCAATATTCCCCTTCGCTGGAGTGTGGCACATCTGTATCAGAGAATATTGGACCAGGAAGAACATGTCAAAAGACTTGCATATGTATCGACACTAAGCGGTTATATTCATTGGAAACTGACTGGTGAAAAAGTGATTGGTGTGGGCGATGCTGCAGGGATGTTTCCAATAGATTCTGATACATGTGATTATGACGAAGAAATGGTACAAAAATTTGATAGTTTGACAGAAAAATACAAGTATAACTGGAAGCTGAGAGATATTTTTCCGAAGGTGCTTGTGGCAGGAGAACAAGCTGGATTTCTTACGAAAGAGGGAGCGGCATTTTTGGATGAAACAGGAGATTTGGAGTTTGGAATTCCAATGTGTCCGCCGGAGGGAGATGCAGGCACTGGTATGACCGCAACAAATTCTGTTGCACCACGTACTGGAAATGTATCTGCCGGAACCAGCATCTTTGCTATGATTGTTCTGGAAAAACAACTCCGTAAAATTTATAGAGAAATTGATATGGTTACGACACCATCCGGTTTTCCATGTGCAATGTCACATGCTAATAACGGAACTTCGGATTTGAATGCCTGGGTAGGAATATTTGAAGAGTTTGCAAATTTAATGGGATATCAGACGGATACAGGTGAGTTATTTACTAAACTGTATACGAATTCTTTAAATGGAAATCCTGACTGTGGCGGACTTCTGGCATATGGATATTATTCCGGAGAAAATATAACGATGATCAATGAGGGACGACTTGCATTCCTTCGTACACCAGAAAGTCATTTTACTCTTGCTAATTTCATGAGAACACATCTTTATACGTCGCTTGGAGCTGTTAAAATGGGATTGGATATTTTAATGGAAGATGAGAAAGTAAAAGTTGATCGTATTATGGGACATGGTGGTTTATTTAAGACAAAAAATGTAGGACAGAAGTATCTTGCAGCGGCAGTAGGTGCTCCAGTGACGGTTATGGACACCGCAAGTGAAGGCGGAGCATGGGGGATTGCTCTATTGGCGGCATATTTGATAGATAAAACAAAGGATGAAAAGCTAGAAGATTACTTAGAAAACAGAATTTTTGGAAATCTTACAGGTGAGACAGTTCAACCATGCAAGGAAGATAAAAAGGGATTCAATCTATTTATGACGCACTACAAGGCGGGGTTGGAAATTGAAAAGAAAGCGATTGAAACAATGAACTGGTAGATTGGGGGAGCGAAAAGTATGAAGAAATGGAAGAAAAGGATAGGATATGGTATTGGGGATTTAGGCTGTAATCTTGTGTTCAGTACGATGGCATCTTATCTGATGGTATTTTATACAGATGTATTTGGTATTACGGCAGCAGCGGCCGGAACAATGATGCTGATTACAAAGTTTATTGATGCACTTACAGATACTGGTATGGGTGTAATTGTAGATCGTACACATACCAAATGGGGGCAGGGAAGGCCTTATTTTGTACTGGGGGCTGTTCCGTTCGCTGTGTTTACGTTTTTAACTTTTTACATTCCAGATTTGGGAAGTAACGGGAAACTGGCATGGGCATATGTGACGTATTGTTTCCTTTGCACTGCTTATACAGTAGTAAATATACCGTTAAATACAATTGTCCCGAGATTGACATCTGACGTACATGAAAGAAATATTTTAGTATCTACCCGTATGGTCTGTGCGATGGTGGGAACTGCAATTGTTATGACAATCACTGCACCAATGGTAAAATTTTTCGGTGGAGGAAATGAAGGAAAAGGATATCTTATCACAATGACTATTTATGGAATTGTAGCAATGATTATTTTCTTTATCACTTTTGCCAATACGGAAGAAGTAGTGCCTCCGACTGTGAATAATGAAAAAATAAGCCTGAAGGAAAGCTTGAAAGGCTTGACTGGACAGGCATGGATTTTATTTTTCCTTAATCTCTTTTATTTTTCATTGTATGTAGTAAGAAATACAACAGTACTTTATTATTTCAAATATAATCTGGGGAGGACAGAGTGGCTGTCATTGGTAGGAATTCTGGGAATCTTATCTGGTCTTCCAATGTTGCTTGCCTTACCAGCATTGGAGAAAAAGTTTAGTAAGAGAAATCTTATGTTTTTAAGTGTGGGACTTTACATAGCTGGAGATTTACTGATTTTTATTGGTAGAAATTCTGCAACATGCCTTTTGGCTGGACTTGTGATTACCGGACTTGGAATTTATGGGATTTTTGGCATTACATTTGCAATGCAGCCAGATGTCATTGATTATTCAGAATATCAAAAAAATTCAAGTGTTGCTGGTTTAATTGCCGCCTTTCAAGGTTTTTTTGTAAAAGGTGGAATGGGACTCACCAGTTTTGTTATCGGTGCTTTTTTGAAGAAAGGTGGATATGTGGCAAATGCGGTACAGACACCAAAAGCACTTTCCTATATTGAAATTTGCTTTATCTGGATTCCAATTGTACTTTGTGCTATTATTGCTGTTTTAACATATTTTTATAAATTAGATAGTATTAGAGAAAATATGACAGAAGAATTAGAAAACAGAAGGCAGAAAATGAATTATGAAATGTAAAGGTGCAATTTTTGATATGGATGGTTTGTTGTTTGATACAGAGAAAATTTATCAGCAGACATGGAACGAAATTGCAGAAGAGAAAGGAATTCATCTTCCGGAAGAATTTGTACAGACCATATCGGGGACTAATGGGGATTACATGTGTAGAGTAATTGAAAAATACTATAAAGTATATGACGGCAGGAAAATTCGGGACGATTGTATGACAAGAGTACAGGAAAAACTAAAAGTTTATGTTCCTAAAAAAACAGGTGTTGATGATATTCTGCAATTTTTTAAAGAAAATAAGGTTCATCTTGCAGTAGCAAGTAGCAGCTCCAAAGAACAAATAGAAAGCAACCTAAAGATTGCTGGAATTAGCTCTTGTTTTCAGGCGATTGTAAGTGGTACAGAGGTAAAAAAAGGAAAACCTGCACCAGATATATTCCTTTATGCTGCAAAGAAAATTGGATGCAGACCAGAAGAATGCTATGTTTTTGAAGATAGTTGCAATGGTATTGAAGCTGGTTATGCAGCAGGATGTAAAACAATCATGATACCAGATTTAATTGCTGCTACAGAAAAAATTAAAAGGATCAGCTATGGAATTTATGATACACTCATAGAAGCTGTAAATAAGATCAAAGAAGAAGTTAATTAATGATTTGTTTATCGTGAGAACATATAAAAATGATAAACAGTTAAATTCTCTTGCTCAGATTTAAGTTCTGCTAAGTTCCGCTTTAACTTTTGTTTGAAGAAAAAGTAAATAAAAAATAGGAAAAGCACTGAAAAACCGTTTATTCACTGGTCTACAGTGCTTTTTTCCTGTTTAAAAATTAAAAATAGAATAAATTTAAGTTTTGCTAAGTTTCACTAAGTTCTGTATTTGCAGATCTCCATTGCTTCTTAGGCTCATATTTTCCACATCCATCACAGGTCTGAGGCCAGTTGATTTTCCATTCAAAATATTCATTTCTGGTAATTTCACCAGAGTTCAATTCTTCTTTTCTGAGAACCCATTCTTTCATAAAATCATTAAGAACACCATAATTAAACCACATACCGACAGGCGGATGAGCAGGCCAGTTATCGGAATCATGATAGCGGACAGCAGTATCTTTGCTGGAATTACATTTCTCACCCGGATAAGTTTCTAATTGAAAAAGGTTAATAGCTGCCGGGGTAAATTCATCAATCCAGAATAGGATTTCCATAAGTTCAGAAGCATCCATAGTAGTAGGCTCATGCAGCGCCAGAGGACTCACATCTAGAATTTTAGCCATTTCAGTTACCAGATCTTTGCGAGGAACCCGGTAATTCGTTTCATATTGAGCAAGGCGGTTTGCACCTTTATCGCCCCAGCCAAGAGCTGCACCGAGTTCTGCCTGTGTCATATTCCGGAATTTCCGGATTTTTTTTATTTTATCACCGATTGTCATATCAGATTTCCTGCTTTCTTTTTGATAAATCTATTTTACTACCAAAAACAAGGAATGTAAATAGAAAAATTCGCATAAAAGCGAATGATACAGAGGAGAATGAAATCTTTTTGTTAATTATTGCAAAAGGAGGTTGGTAAAATCTCTCTGTCAGGCTTTATTAGTGAGAGGATTTTTTTGAAACGAACAACATTTCAGCACTTCTGAGCTGTAATAAGTGAAAGGATATTCAAAAAATCTCTTTTGTACCTTGAAAATCACATGAGCTGTATAATCTGGTTCCACAGATGCCATAACCTTATAAATATTTTATGGGCGAGCGTCGAAGATACTCCGGAAACGGCTGGTAAGTTTGCGAAGAAGCTGCCAGCATTCAGAAATATTCTGATAGAGGTTGGCTTCCTTTAGGATGCTGATAAATGTGCCACTGGCACATTTTGGGTAGTAACGTCAACGTCAGGTTATACGAATGGAAGCCAAAACGCCGAACAAGATATACAATGCCATAGGGAGATAAAAGAAATATTAGGAAAATAGATAAGAAAGGCAAGGTGATGTGCTTGAGAAAATTGAAGTGATAGGACGACTTATACTAGGAATATGTTGGAAAAGAGGTGAGCGTTATGGTGAATCAGTCAGTCATAGATTCCAGTGTTGATCTGGAACAGTTAAAAGATATTGAAGAATTAACTCCGGACATGGACAGAACGATTTCTGAAAAGGTGGAAACATTTCTGGATAAATCCGGTGATCACCCATATGCTCATCTGAATGAAGGCTATGTGGTGGTTGTGCAGATGACCGGGGAACTGGAAGCAACAGACGCACTCAGTGATTATCTCAGAAAAAGAACGGAGTTGATATATTAGATGCAAGATTTGAAAAAATACCTTGCGAAGGTGCAGATGTTATGTTAATGTGAGGTCAGGGAAAATGAACGTGATACATGGTTTCTGACTTCTATTCGATGAAATTAAGCAAGTTAGGAGCGATGTAAAATGGAACAAATGCAAAAGAATACACCAGATATATACGATGCTGCATTGTATCTTCGATTGTCCAGAGATGATATGGATGACGGAAGTGAGAAGACAGAGAGTAACAGCATTGCAAATCAGAGGGAATTGCTTCGGAGTTTTGTAAAAAGTCAGCCGGACATTCAGATCTTTGATATATATGTGGATGATGGATATTCAGGTGGAAATTTTGTTGTGGTAAGATAACGATACCTTTTTTGCAGAGGGTGTTATCTTACCTCTTTTTGATGTATGTTAGATAGCATAACTCTTTACGTCGGCTCCTATCTGTCTGAAATAGGAGATACTTTCAGTAGGCTTGTCGCCTGTATCAACTCTGCCGACAAAGCTATAAAAGATTTCGATTTTGCGGGTGTTCGTTTCCTTATCCAGTTCGTGAATAAGAATACGGTCAATAAATTCATGGACGTTTTCGTAGGTCAGTTCTTCAATCGCTGTGTATCTGCGTACCAGTGCGACAAACCTTTTTACGTCCGCGCTGCGCTCGGTGGCGTTGTCGATTTCCTGTGACAGCTCCGCAATCCTCCGGGTCAGCGTCTTTTTTTCTTCATCATAGCCGGAAGTCAGAAAAGCAAATTGTTCATCTGAAAGTTTCCCTAAAGCGTTGTCCTCGTAGAGCTTGCGGAATAAGATGTTCAGCTCGTTAATACGGTTCTGCGCCTTGTCAAGTTCTTTCCGCTGCTGTGTCAGCGTCTTTTGTACTGCCTTTGCGCTGCACTCGTTGGCGGTTTCGATAAACTCCTGTTCATGCTCTTTCACATAAGACGTTACTCGCTGCAAGTCTGCAAGGACAAGTTCTTTCAATACGCTTTTGCGGATATAATGCGTAGTGCAGAGCATATCATTTCTTGCCCGGTTGCGGTAGTTGCCGCAAGTGTAGGCGTGTTTCCGTTCAAGCGTCCCGGCTCCGCGTACTGCATACATTTTGTAGCCGCAGTCCCCACAAAAGAGCAGCCCGGAAAACAGGTCAATTTCATCAACCTTTGTCGGGCGTTGCCGGGTGGCAATCCGCTTCTGTGCAAGTTCAAAGGTTTCTTCATCAATCAAAGGTTCGTGAGTGTTGGGGAAGAAATACCTTTTTTCCTCCGGGTTCTTTTTCGTCTTTTTCGACTTATAAGATACCTTGTAGGTTTTCCCGGTTATGGTATGCCCTAAATACTCTTTCCTTGTCAGAATGTCGTACAGTGTCTTATCCGGCCAGTTGTACCATGCGTTGAGCTGTGGGCGGGGGTGGCGTTTGCTCCCTGTCCTGCGGTAGCGCAGTTCCCCGACGGTCAATATCTCATTGTCCCGCAGCCAGTTCTGGATTTCACACATACGGTCGCCCCGTACATACATTGCAAAAATCTGTTTTACGACGTGCGCCGTTTCCGGGTCGGGTATCAGATGATTGCGGTTATCCGGGTCGATAAGGTAGCCGTAAGGAGCTTCGCCGTTGACGCGCTCGCCTTTCTGTGCCTTTGCCTGTTTGACAGCCCGGATTTTCTTTGAGGTGTCGCGGGCGTAAAACTCGTTGAACCAGTTCCGCAGAGGGGTAAACTCGTTATCTTCCCTTGCTGTGTCTACACCGTCGTTAATGGCAATGTAGCGCACTTCATATTCGGGAAAGACAATCTCTATCAGCTCCCCGGTTTTCAGATAATTACGTCCCAGACGGGAAAGGTCTTTTGTTATGACGGTCGCCACGTTCCCGGCTTCAACCTCATGCAGCATGGCTTGAAGCCCCTCACGCTCAAAGCTCACGCCGGAAAATCCGTCGTCTACAAAAAAGCGTGTGTTGAAAAAGTGGTGTTCGTCAGCATACTTTTGTAAAATCAGTTTTTGGTTCTGTATGCTTTCGCTTTCCCCGGCTTGCATATCTTCCTGGCTCAATCTGCAATATAAAGCGGTAATCTTGTCTGTCTGTAACATTTTGTCCTCCTTTCCGACGACAGACAAGCATGGTATTTGTACTGTCTATATTATACCACATACCGCTGCCTGTGTCATGTATAAAATGTGAAGAAACGCCCTATTTCCGGGCGTTTGCGGGGTTCAGCTCCATGTCCTTGCGAATGAGCTTCTTTATCTTTTTATCCAGTGTGTCCGTTGCGCGTTCACTTGCGGACGAACATACAAGGTAAGTAACTTTTCCGATTTTATGCTCCGTTGTGGTAACGGGCGTCTGGTTTTGCGTCAAAGAAAATCCCCCTTTCTTTCGCAAACATATAATACAGTCTATGAATAGCAGCAAGTCCACTATTCAAGAAAACAAAGGCTTTAATCGGACGGTTATTAGCATAACCTCATGGGAATTTCACCCCGGCATGGTTCTCATGCCGCCCTACCCATTGCCTGCGACGCTCTTAACGCTCGGACTGTGGCTGTAAGGAAGTATCATTGTATATTTTGCGTGTCGTCGCCCGCAAGCCGCTACACTTGCTTTCCGGCGCGGTGTTGGTCGCTCGGCTGTCCGGGCGGGGATAACCTCACCCGGATAGCGTCATGGCGCACCCACCGTATGGCTCGGCGCAAAAGGAACGTATCCGATTTGCCCTATGCTGCGCCGCCGTTATCTTGCGCCGCTTTCTTTGTCAAGGTTCAGAATGGCTTTGCTGCCGCGTCAGCAGCGGAACGGAAAAGGGGGAGAGAGAAAGCGTCCCGCCGCCGCTGCGGTTTATTCCTCTGCCTTAAAGGTGAGGACAGCCATCATCAGTTTTGCTTGCAGCCGTTCCCGAATGTCGTGGTCTACGCCAAAATAGACGTTCCCGCGCTCGTCGTACAGCTTCCGCATGGAGAGGCGGGCTATGTAGCCGCTGAAATGCTGCAAGACAATCTTCATAGCGTCCGGGTCGCCCTTTGTCGCTGCCAAAATGACAGGATAGGGAACAAGGGCTTTTTCCGGGTAGCCGGGTTCGTTACCATTCGTCCCATTCATCAGCATTTTCCTCC
>OIYW01000767.1_pt1 | contig 26646 bp, 24 predicted proteins | sample 1588351 | NCBI WGS metagenome assembly OIYW01 (sample SAMN03283268) | human gut metagenome | biome: human-associated habitat; material: feces | host: Homo sapiens | place: USA | collected 2013 | reverse complement strand
GCTTGACTTCTGGTTAAAATACCATCCAATATAACGTCCAACTTTATATGCATGTCCTACAGTTAAATTTATATTTGCTTCTCCACGGAATCCGTCTGTTCCAAAATATTTTCCCATCTCATTACTCCTACATTCTATTATTTTTTGCTAATTTCAATATATATCGATATATGAAATTATTTTTTACTCGACACCATACAATCAATAAAGCCAAATATAAAATTCCACCACTAAAAATTTCAATTATTAAATTTTCAAACTGAGAAAAATTTAAAATTACATTTTCTATCTTTACAGCACCTAACATCACAATTCCTATAAAAATATATGGAATATTTTCTTTTATAATATCTTTCCAATTAAATATTTTCCTAACTGCAATAGCTTGTACAATTAACACTGTTAACTCTGCTAAAACAGTTCCCACTAAAGCACCCTTTGCTCCATATTTAGGAATAAACATCAAATTCAATCCAAAATTTACAACTGCCGCTGAAATCATTGAAATTACATAAATATTGTCCTCTTTCATAGGAATAAGATATTGCGTACGAATAATATTAGCCCATCCTGAAATCAATGCAGTATATATAACTATAGCTAATATTTCTCCTGTTTTAACAAACCCACTTCCATAATAAAAAGTTGCAAAAATATTAGCAACTGAAGATATTCCAAAACATATTACGCCTTCAACTATGCTTACAAAAACAAACGAAGTTTTCATATATTTTTCTTGTTCTTTCTTTTTTCCTTCTGAAAGAAGGTTTGAAATACGTGGTAACATTACATTTCCCAAAGCTGTAACTATTCCTATTGGTATATTTAAAATTTTTTCTGCATTATCATAATATCCGACTTCTTGCATCGTAGAAAAATTTCCAATCATTATTTTGTCCATGATTCGATATAAACTATATGCAAGCACAGGTAAAAATAATATCACAATAGGTTTTATATTTTTTTTCACATTTTCCCATTTAGGAATGAAAAAACTAATTTTATCAAATAAAAATTTCCATAAAACTAGCTGACTAGAAAAAATAGTAACTGCCATTATCAGAACATATTTCCATAAATCTTGTTTTTCTTTTACAAATACAAAAATACACACTACAGATAAAACTTTACAAATAGTATTCCTAACAACTGTTAATTTAAATTCTTCCATCCCCCAAAAAAACCAATTTATGTCTAATATTCCAGACAGTACAACCAACATTTGAATCAAAGCATATATCTTGTTTTCTTTTACAATCCATGTGCAATACCCCATATATATACCTGCTACAATAATTCCCATAAATAATTGTACTATATAATTATTCCAGAAACATTTACTTAACGCTTTTTTTTCTTTTTTTGTCGATGCAATACTTCTATTTCCATGATTTGTTATTCCCAACATAATAAACAACAAAAAATAATTTGCTATAGAATATGTATATGAATATATTCCGACTCCTTCAGCTCCAAGCACTCTAGAAACATATGGTGCTGTAATAAACGGAAGAATAATTGCTAAGATTTGATAAAACATGTTATACGCTAAATTTTTTTTAATTGATGCCATTATTTCATTTCTTCCTTCGCCTTAGATATATTCTCATCAATATATTTATTAGCTTTTATTTTCATCTGTTCTATTTTATGATCTATATCATCATAATTTATTTCTTCGTTTAGTTTATCCGCAGAAACATCTTCAACATAAATGTATTTATTCATTAGTTCTAACTGCTCTAGCAAAAACGAAGTTCTATCATCTGTTGATTTATGATTTTTCCCATTAATATAAACAAATTTTTTATGAAACACCAATGAAAAAATTGTTCCGTGGAAAGATGTAGTAACAACATATTCTGATAAATTCATTAAATTTAAAAATGCATTTGGCCCTGTCTCTTTACATAAAACAAAATTTCTATATTTACCCAATCCTTTTATATACCATTGCTTTGCATCTATAACAACTACTTTTAAATTGTTTTGTTCTGCAATCTGCTGAATACGTTCATTATTTTCAGGTGAATATGAAAATGCATAATAAAATATAAACTTCTCTTTAAAGGATAATTTTAAAGGCTTTTTAATTTCCTTTTTCCATTCATCCATTAATAAAAGTAACGTAGGATCAGCAATTAATTTTATTCTCTTGCCTGTCAACTTTTCTAACCACTTTGCTCCATTAACTTCTCTACATGATAAATCATTAAATTTGTTTAATAAAATTTTATATTCACTCGCATTCGGAGATTCATTAATATCTGTTGCCCCAAGACTAGGTGCATAAGATATTTTATATGTATTTTGATCAAAATCCAAAAAATATGCCGTATCAAAATCATCACAATTTACATTCCAAATCTGATCTCCTCCTGCAATAAGCATATCAAATTTATATTCTTTATCCTTTATTTCTTGAGATGTTTCCAAAAAATCTTCTTGTATATCAAAAACTTCTTGTATATATTTTTCATATTGACTATAATGATCTTTAATTTTCCCATACCCTGGTAGACATAGAATATTTTTTACTATATTTTTCAGATTGATTTTTTTATATAAAACCGAATATAACTTTTGCTGTTCTTTGCTAGAAAAATTAATTATTTTTACTTGCTCTCCCTTATCTTCTAATACATGTTTTAATGCTATACATTGCAATATTGATCCACAATTATATGATGCGTGAAATGTTATAATTCCTATTTTCATTTATATTCCTCCAATTTTAAATATTTAAATTAATTCCTTCATTTTTATATTTGTATATTAATTTTTTAACCATGTATAGAATCTTAATATATAATATTCCTAAAACAACATTACTTTTTAATATACAATATAATGCAACTTTCTTTTTTTTATCTATTTCATTTATATATATAGAGAGATTCTCTAATGCATTCTTGTATTCTTCTTCTTTCAATAATGCTTCTAAATATTGTTTGTTCCGAAATCCTTTACATATTCCCACTCGATACATCACAGCATATATACCATTCAAAAGACTCTTCTCATACAATGTTCTTTGTTCTACAGTTGTAAATAAACCAGATTCTCTCAATATTTTTTTTAATTCTTCATGAAATACATGCTCTGTTTTTATAATTTTTGAATTAAACTTATTTGTTGCTGAAAACATATTTTTATAATACACATATATAGATTTTTTAACTGTTATAATTTTTTTACAATTTGAATAAACGTGTGCATTAAAAATCATATCTTCACCATTTATCAGTTCTGTCGAAAAACAAACTTTTTTTTGTTCAATTAAACTTTTTCTGTATATTTTTGAAACTGGCATTCCTAATGTTTTTCCTAAATCATTTTTATATCCTACTGCAGCTTCTATACATTCCTTTATAGTACATTTTTTTTCATTAACATCTTTTGCAAATATCATCACATCTGCATCTTTATTATTGTTAATTATTTCATCAACACTTTTTCTCCAACCTTTTACTAAATAATCATCTGCATCCACAAACATTAACCAGCTTTTTGAAGCATTTTGAATCCCTACATTTCTTGCTGCACTAACTCCTGAATTATTTTGATTAAACAACTTAATATTATATTTCTCGTATTCTCTACAAATCTGTCGACTTTTATCTGTTGACCCATCATTAACAAGAATAATTTCATCATCTTCTTTTATTTCCATCAATGATTCTAAGCATTGTCTTATATATTTCTCTGCATTATAAACTGGTATTATTATTGATATTCCATTATTAAGCATTTTGCTTTTTCCTCTCTTTCACCCTATCAATCACAATATTCTCTACATAAAACAATATAAAATAAATCATATATATTATTGCATCTGTATACACTTCCACCATTAAAGCAACTTGCAGTGCTATATACATTCCTGAAGCTATTTGAACTATAGTTGATTTTTCCAACTTTTGAAGTCTGCTAGCTAATATTAAATTAATAATTATATATAATATTATTAAAATAGTTCCCCCTATATAAAGATATTCCAATATTTGATTATGCGCAGTTATTATAGATTGTGAATGATACAATGCATACTTAATTTCATTTACTTGCTCTCCCCAACCAAGAATCGGATGTATTCTAATTGCTGAAAAAGCACGATCCCATAAATCTGTTCTATATGTCAAATCAATTGATTTTTTTAAAACAACAACTATAAAATAATAAAATAAATACTGTAGTCTTAATAATGGAATCATCACAAACATAACTATTGACGCACCAAAATATGTATACATGTTGAAAATCTTATAATGTTTTCTTATAAAAGGAACAAAACCTATTATTAACATAATACTTAATCCTACAATTGTTGTACTTGATTTAATAAAAACAGCACTAATTGCAACAATAAAAATCATAAATAAATTTTTTTGGCTTATTTCTTTACTTTTTACCAATATAAAATCCAAAGCTACAAATGGTAAAAAATAAATCATATGTTTATTTTTAAATCCTAAAAACCAATTTTCTGATGCAACATTAGTTACACCTGTTGTGTACATTCCATTTGGAAATAATAGTAATGTAACAAAATTGATTATAATAAATATAAAAAGCACATAATATAAAGATTTGCAAATATTTCTCATATCATTTGAATACATTAAGAAAAATATTGCTATCACACTTATTGTTATTGCCTGATTAACAGCATAAGATACATTTCCATTACGTAATATAGTAACTAATACAATCCACACTTCAAACATTATCCAAAAACAAGTATACAAATTAAATTTCTTTTTTTTCATAATAAATAAAAATATTATAATTCCTGCTACAACTATACGATACAAATCATAAAAAACATTCATGTATGGACTTCTTATTAAATACTCTGGTCTAATAAATGCTAAAAAAAATAATATATATATTATTGATTTTTTTTTAATTTTTACTTTCGACATTATTATTTCACCTCTTCAAGATATTAGATATCTTACATAGTATATAAATTTCTATATATCTGCATTTCTTAAACATTGCTCTCAAACATCTATACTGTATATTTAATGATTTCTTATTTACTTTATGAAATCCTTCATTCCATATATTTTCTTTAAAAGAATCTTTAATCAAAGCTATTTGATTGAAAAACGTATGTTTCGATTTAATATGCATAACATACATTTTCATCCATCTCATATATGTATATAGATAACCTATGTAGAGTGAATTCATACATAAATTATTATCTTCCCAAATTTTTTTACACTCCATTAAAAATAATTTTGCTTCATCTGTATAATTTTTTCTATATTTTCCCGTAGCTGATTTATCATTCACTATATAATGATATCCTGTCAAATCACTTAATGCTACTTTATTAATATTTAATAATACCTTTGCATTAAATAAAGCATCCTCTCTTATTGGAATATTTTCTGGAAAAGTTATATTTTTGATTTTATCTTTCTTATACAATTTTGCAAACGGAAATCCTAAAGTCTGTGCATTAAATGAATTTAAATCATCTGTTGTATTATCTAACAATGAACATATTAATTTTTCACACTCTTTACCTTCTAATATCAGATTACTGTTTCTTTTTAAAATTTTTTTACTTTCTCTCTCTTCTATAACCCCTCCTATAACAATATCTGCTTGCGTTTGATTCATTACATTTATATATTTTTTTATATAATCTTTTTCTATATAATCATCTGCATCTATAAAGCAAACATACTTTCCTTTTGCTAATCTTAATCCTTCATTTCTTGCTTTCGATACTCCACTATTATCTATATCAATTATTTGAATTCTTTCATCTCCTAAAGCAATTTCTTTACATATTGATAACGTTCTATCTGTTGATCCATCGTTTATTACTATTATTTCTAATTTTTTATATTCTTGATCAATTATACTTTTTAAACATCTTTCAATATATTTTTCGGTATTATATGCAGGTATAATAACACTTACCATATTTATCTTTACCTTTCTCAAATTTTTATGACACCATTATTTAAGAATTGTGTCACAAAAATCCTCATAAAATTTCTCAATAGTCCAATCTTCTGTTTTTACCAACACCGCTTGCTCCATATTTTTTCTTCTAGTACCATCTTCTACAAGCATATCCATATTCTCTGCTAATTTATTAACTACATTTTCATCTCTCTTCAATATAATACTTGTATTAGAATCCGCATATTCCGGAATTCCACCCGAATCTGTCGTAATCAATGCTTTTCCACTTGACAATGACTCGATTACTGTAAGAGGAGCTGGATCATCCCACATTGACGGAATAACTACAACATCCGCTATTGCATAAATTTCTGGCATCATATTATATTCAACTTGTCCTGTGAATTGAACTTTATCTTTTAATTTTTCTTCCACCAATTTATACATTTCTTGTTCAAATGGACTAATCATACCACTTCCATAATAATATCCACCAACAATCAATAATTTAGCATTTTTTGTCATCATCTCAAATGCCTTTAATAATTCTCTAATTCCTTTTTCCTCATTAAATCTTCCACAAAACAGAAAAACTACATCTTCCATACCAAGATTATATTTATTTCTAATTTTTTCTTTTTTTTGTTCTGAAAGACTAATCATAAATTTTTGTTTATCAACTTTATTTCTTAATACAACATAATTATTATAATCACTATCTTCCAAAAATTTTTTCAATGTACCATTGATGTAATTGCTCACACCGATTACTTTATTACAATTTCCAATAATTTCTTTACATCCATAATCATTCGTAACAATATTATGTAAATGATAATAATATCTTCCTTCATATTTTTTATAATTCTTGAATTTTTTTAATGCCATAAAAAGTGTAGAATGATTTTCTATAACAATCTTATCATAATTATTTTTATACAAAAATTGTGCAACTTTTCTTATATAAAAAAGTCTTTGTAAAATATATCTATATGACATACTTTTTTTCTTTTTTAAAATATTTTTTGCAATAAAATATAGTATTTTATCTCCAAATTGAATAATTTTAGGAATTTCAACAAATACAAATTCACTATTACTATACTTTTTCGAATCTTTTTCTGCTTTCTCGTTATAACAACTAAATACAATTAAGTGAATTCTATCTTCAATTTCATTTTGTTTAATCAAATTTTCATCTAAAGCTTCTACTGCACCACCCATCGCAGCTGGTACAGGAAAATAACCACTTGTTATTAATGCTACTTTTTTCTTACTTATCAGCATATATTGTTTCCTCTAAACCTATCTGTATATTATTTTTCTGAATAACTTTTCTGTATCTCCAGCAGTTCTTTTAACATTAAATTTTTCATTAACCGCCTTTTTTCCTTCTTTAATTAAAGAATTCCTTAAATTCTCATTTTGATAAATCTCAATAACGTTTTCAGCAATTTTTTTATCATCATCTACTGGAGCTAGTAAACCATTTTCTCCATCCTTTACTACAAACGGAATTGCATCTATATCTGTCGCTACAATCGGTTTATTTGCTAACATATATTCTGGTAAAACTAATCCAAATCCTTCCCATCTTGACAGCAAAACAGATACATCCAAAATCTTAATATATTCCATCGGTCTGCTACTCCATCCTGCGAGAATAAATGATTCTGTTAAACCATTATCATCGATTTGTTTCTGCACATTATCCCAATCTGGTCCATCTCCAACAATAAGAAAAAAAGCTTTTGGTATTATTTCTTTAATTCTCTTTGCTGCCTTTACAAACACATCTGGTGCCTTCTGTTCTGCCAGTCTTCCCACCATGCCAACAACAAATGCATCTTCTGGAATTTCTAAAAGTTCTCTCGTATCCATATGATAATCCATATTATACTCATCGAAATCAATCCCATTATAAATTACCTTAAGCTTTTTTTTACCACAAATCCTATATTTTAATGCTGATCTTTTCTCAGCCCCCGAAATACAAATAATCGCTGAACAAAATGGCGCCAACACCTTTTCAATTCCAACATATATTAATTTCTTTAACTTATTTCCCCTCATATTAAATGCCCATCCATGTGGATTATACACACACTTATTTTTTAATCCCATGTTGGCAATTCGTCCCAATGCTCCTGCCTTACTAGAATGGCAATAAACAATATCCGGCTTATATTTCTTCAACAACTTACGTATTGCCTTAATCGCATTTAAATCACTTTTTGGATCAATACTTCTGATCATATCCACATTTTCAAAAGCATCTACCAAATTTACATAGTTTTTCCTCTTATATTGATTTGACACGATCAGAATAATCTCGTATTTTTCCCGATTACTATACTTAAGTAAGGACCTTAAATATCGTTCCACACCTCCGGGAGATTGTGCAATATGAACAATTCTTATCTTTCTCTCTTCTGACATCGAATTTCCCTTCTTAATTCATCATCAACTCTTCTACTCCTACTGTGCCCCATCATCCCCACAAACAACAAGCCACACTGTCTTAAACAATATCCCAATATCCCTCCAGATAGACCAATGATCGATATAATCAACATCCATCTGAACAATCTCCTCAAAGTCCGTGATCGTACTTCTTCCACTCACCTGCCAAACCCCAGTCAGTCCAGGCTTCTGACAAAGTCTCTTCTTATGGTAAGCACTATACTGTTCAAACTCATCCACTGTAGGCGGTCTTGTCCCTACCAGACTCATATCCCCCTTCAGTACATTCCAAAACTGTGGAAGTTCATCAATACTAGTCTTCCTGATAAACTTTCCAACCTTGGTGATTCTCGGATCGTCTTTCATCTTAAACATCAAGCCGTCCATCTCATTCTGTGCCATAAGCTCTTTCTTGCGCTCTTCTGCATCCTGATACATCGACCGGATCTTATAGATCTTGAAGATCCTTCCATTCTTCCCAACTCTCTTCTGTGAGAAGAACAGCGGCCCCGGTGATTCTAACTTCACCAGCGGTCCGACAATGATCACTGCAATCGCTGTGATCAACATTCCAACCAATCCCCCTGCGATGTCCATTGCTCTCTTCATCATCAACATGACAAATGATACATTATGACCAGAAAAACTTACACTCTCATAAGGGCCAACCTTCTCAAGTGATCGTTCCAGATTCTCATTGATCTGGAACTGGGAAATGTTAAGATTCGTCTTAATTCCCATGTCCTCAAAGTTCTGTACCGTCACCGCAATTGGGAATTCGTCATCCATCGGTATATATAAGAATACTTCATCTACAACCGACCGCATCGCATATTCAAAAATACTTCGATATGAATGTGCTACAACCGGAATCTCGTTGATGAGCCATCCTGTCATGTCTTTGTCCACAACTGCAACACTTGTGATCCACAGGTCCCAGTTCTTCTCTTCCATGATATTCCCGATTACTTCTTCTGCATGATCACTCGTTGTGATGATCATCATCTTTCTTGCATAAGAATGATCCTTTCTTCTTGATAGCCAATATTTCCGATAAACTCGATGTGTGATCTGCATCCATACAAATTCAAATCCAGAAGTAAAGATATATATAAATCTGGAGTAATCTTTTGCATCCTGGATTAGGAATGCGACCATCGCCATTCCTGCTGCCATCAGGACGACCGTCTGCAGATTCATTCTCATTTCTTCTATAAATTTGCGCTTAAAAAAACCACGATTCGGACGAAACAGAAAGTAGATCATCATAAGTACTACGATCGCAATGAGCCAACGATAATATGTATCGTTCCCCATCACGGTATACCCTGTTTCAATATTTCCAAACCGCAGCCATACTGCTGCAAAATAACCAACAGTAACTCCCACCAGATCTAATAAAAAGATCAGGAAGTTCTGCATCTGTAATCTTGTTGCTTCCATATTCTATTTCATCCCCATTTATTTTTACACTTTGTGTTAATTATTTATACTTTCCAAAGTATAGCATATATTTTCTAAATTTCAATACAAATCTTTGTACTTTTTGTCAAACTTTAATTTTTTTTCTTATTTCGTATATTGTTTCTTTGAACTTTTGGCTTTTATTTTGAACTTTTCATTGAACTTTTCTTGTTTTTGTGCTATATTAAACAAAATCATTTGAACTTTGAATCTTTATTTTGAACTTTTATTGGAGGGTGTTATGAATCAGACATTTACCTTTGCAGATCGTTTAAAGTCTGCAATGGAACAAAAACATATGAAACAGGTTGATCTTATTCATGCAGCAGAGACTGCCGGAGTCAAGGTCGGGAAAAGTCATATCAGCCAGTATGTCAGTGGCAAGACGGTTCCTCGTGCGGAGATTCTTCATTTCTTATCTGAAACTCTTGATGTCGATGCTGACTGGCTTTCTGGAAATGGAGGGAATACTGTGAATCTGGAAACTTCTCCAAGGAGAACATTTAGCAAATCTACCAAATTAGATAATGTGCTTTACGATGTACGTGGCCCTGTCGTAGATGAAGCGAACCGCATGGAACGTAACGGAACTCATATCCTGAAATTAAATATCGGGAATCCTGCTCCATTTGGTTTCAGAACCCCGGATGAAGTCATCTATGATATGAGGCATCAGTTAGCTGACTGCCAGGGATATTCCGCTTCTCATGGATTATTTGCTGCAAGAAAGGCGATCATGCAGTATGCGCAGCTTAAGAAGATCCCAAATGTTGATATCGACGACATTTATACTGGAAATGGTGTCAGTGAGCTGATCAATCTGTCCATGTCTGCTTTATTAGATGATGGGGATGAGATCTTGATCCCTTCTCCGGATTATCCTTTATGGACGGCTTGTGCAACGCTTGCTGGTGGTAAAGCAGTTCATTATATCTGTGATGAACAGTCTGAGTGGTATCCTGATATGGAAGATATCAAGCGAAAGGTAAATTCCCGTACAAAAGCGATTGTTCTGATCAACCCTAACAATCCAACGGGGGCTCTTTATCCAAGAGAAGTTTTACAGCAGATCGTTGATATCGCGAGGGAACATCAGTTGATGATCTTCTCTGATGAGATTTATGACCGTCTGGTGATGGATGGAGAAGAGCATGTATCCATCGCTTCCTTAGCTCCGGATCTGTTCTGTGTGACATTCTCTGGTTTATCCAAGTCTCATATGATCGCTGGTTTCCGTATCGGATGGATGATCTTAAGTGGTAATAAGGCGATCGCGAGGGATTATATTGAAGGTTTAAATATGTTATCAAATATGCGCCTTTGTTCCAATGTTCCTGCACAGGCAGTTGTCCAGACAGCACTTGGCGGCCATCAGAGTGTCAATGATTACATCATTCCTGGTGGACGTATTTATGAACAGAGAGAGTTTATTTATAATGCGTTGTGTGATATTCCTGGTATCAGTGCAGTGAAACCAAAAGCTGCTTTTTATATCTTCCCGAAGATTGATACGAAGAAGTTTAACATTACAAATGATGAGCAGTTTGCTCTGGATCTGCTTCGTGAGAAAAAGATCCTGATCGTTCATGGAAGTGGATTTAACTGGAAGGATCCGGATCATTTCAGAGTAGTTTATCTGCCTCGTGTGGAAGTGCTTGAGGATGCTTCTGTGAAGCTAAGGGATTTCTTGGAGTATTATAGACAGTAAAATCTTACTCCATTATAAATTTTTGAAGAATGTACAATAAAAAAGAGAACTTACCCACTTGTATGTAAGTTCTCTTTTTTATTATCTCTTATTATACTATCATTATCATTTTTATCAATATTTTACTTGTAATTATTTTACATTAGAAATTCATATAAAAATAAACAAACACCGGCATCGTAACCACCGCCAGCAATGTTGTCATTACATTGATCGCGCTTGCATATTTCGAATCGTTTCCGTACACCTGACACATCTGTGTGATCGTTGAGGCGCATGGTGTGATCGCTGCCATGTATGTGATCAGGATGATGTTTTCTGCCTGTGGGTGCCAGTTTTTCATTCCTAATAAAATAATGGCTGCCAGTGCTATGATCGGTTCGATCACTAATCGGATGAATGTGACCAGGTAGATTCTTTTGTTTGTAAATACTTTCTTTAGATCAACGCCTGCGATCAGCATTCCTGTGACGATCATACTTAATGGTCCGATCATACTTCCAACGGATGACAGGGTATTTCCTATGATTTCTGGAAATCTGATCTTCGTGAAGAATAAGAATACTCCTGCGAATACAGAGATCATGTTTATATTTAACAGGATCTTCTTTAAACTGATCTCTGTTTCTCCACTGATCTTACATTTGCAGTGGGTCCAGATGAAGAATAATTGAACACTCATGAAGACGCAGCCGTAGATGACCCATTCTTTTCCTAAGATATAGGTGACTAATGGTACGATCAAGTTGCCTGAGTTGGAATAGTAGGCAGATGTGTATTCCACCGTGTTTAAATGAAACATTTTTCCCATGATCCATGTGACAAACAGTAATAAAAACTGCAGGATCACAGATGCGATACATGCAACTGCCAGTCCTTTCATAATGCTTGGGGTATAGTCTACCTGAAATGCAGTGATGATCACAGATGGTACGATCAGATAGAGTATGATCTTTGAGATTACTTTGCTGTCTTCTTCTTTTAAAAATTTGATCTTTACCATAATGTAACCCATGAGGATCATCAGGAATAGTTGTACGATCTGTTTTAGCAGCAGAATGCTGATTTGCATGGTGTTTTCCTTCTTTCTTTTGTATGTTTTCTTGATATCTCATCCTAGTATATCATTCTGCTTTTTTTATACAAGAAATGTTTCGAATTTGATACATCTTTCTTCGTTGTTTTTCCTGGAATCATCTTGATAATCTTCCCAAAAAGTATTAGAATCTGTATAGTTTTTTGAAAGAGGGTATTGTATATGAAGAATTCTTCGAAACAGTCCGTGAAGATTGATATGCTTCATGGAAGTTTATTCGATAAGATGTTAATGTTTGCTATGCCGCTTGCTGCCTGTAGTATCTTACAGCAGCTTTTTAATTCGGTCGGTACTGCCGTTGTCGGACGGTTTGCGAGCAGCAAGGCTTTAGCGGCGGTTGGTAGTAATAGTTCTGTGATCGCTTTGATGGTTACATTGTTTTCTGGGATTTCTCTTGGTTCTAATGTTGTGATCGCCAATTATATCGGACAGAATGATACGAAGCGGATTCCTCGTGTGGTACATACCGCTGTGTCTCTTGCACTGCTTAGTGGTGTGTTTTTGCTGATTCTTGGACAGTTTGTAGCTCATCCGATCCTTTTGCTGATGGGTGCACCGAAGGATATCATTCATCTTGCAACGTTATATCTGCGGATTTATTTTCTTGGAATGCCATTTTTTATGTTATATGATTTCGGTGCTTCCATTCTTCGCAGTATCGGAGATACACGTCGTCCGATGTATGCTTTGATCGTGTCTGGTGTTGTGAATGTGATCTTGAATCTTCTATTTGTCGTTGTATTTCATATGGGTGTTGCGGGTGCCGGACTTGCGACGGTTGGTGCGAATGCAACAAGTGCGGTTCAGATTCTTTATTTTCTGACGCATGAAGAACTTCCGATCCGCTTGTCTTTTAAGTCTTTGACGATCGATCGGGATGCCGTTTCTAAGATCCTGAAGATTGGGGTTCCTGCGGGACTTCAGGGAATGGTGTTCTCTCTTGCCAATGTCTGTATCCAGTCTGGGATCAACAGTTTTGGAGCTGGCGGGATCGCGGGTTCTGCGGTGGAATTAAATTATGAATATTTTGCTTATTATCTGGTCAATGCCTTTGCTCAGACGGTGGTTACATTTACCGGACAGAATTATGGTGCGAAGGATGAGGGGCGTTGTAAGAAGATTTTTCGTCTTGGGATGTTGTGCAGTGTGATCTCTTGCGGAATCCTTAGTACGATCTTTGTTGTATTCCGTACGTTCTTTATTGGATTATTTACAAGTGATCCATCTGTCTATCATTATGCTCAGCTTCGTTTTTTGATCGTTCTGACATTCGAGTGTCTGACAAGTTCTTATGAGATCAGTGGTGGCTGTCTGCGTGGATTTGGACGTTCCATGACTCCTGCGATCCTAACAGTGTTTGGATCTTGTGTATTACGTTTGATCTGGCTTGCGACAGTCTGTAACTGGTTCCATGATTATAAGCTTTTGATGGCGATCTATCCGATTTCTTGGGTATTAACTGGAACGATGGTTCTGGTGGCTTATTTTAGGACACGTAAGAAGCTGTTTTTATAATTTGATGATGTAATTAAAATGTCTGTTATACCTATTTGTTTCATAATAGATCTAACAGACATTTTTCTTTGCTATTTTTAATATTTAGCACACAAAAAACCGAACAATTTACATAAATTGAAATCATATTTACGTAAATTGTTCGGTTTTATTTCACATATTTACTTCCTATTCATCTTCCTGCAATGCATATGCTCTTTCTTCGATTGATTTCTTCTTTATTTCTTCATAGTTCTTTAACTCTTTGATCGCCTGTCCTGACATTGCATACAGTATGAAGATATTAAAGATCGTCATTAACCCAATTCCGACATCTCCTAAATCCCATACGAATGTATAGGTCTGGATTCCTCCGATAAATAACATCACAAGTGCTAATACTTTATAGGCTGTCTGCCATCCCCATTTGTCACCGAATAAGTAGGCGACGTTGGATCTTGCATAGAATAAAATTCCAAGGAACGTCGAGAAACTGAACATCCAGAGGATCACTGCGATAAATACAACTCCGAATCCTCCTAAATGGTAGTTCATTGCTGTCTGTAACAAGTTCATACCGGTTAATCCATTGGTCAGATTCTGTGGTGCTAATAACATTAACATTGCCGTACAGCTGCAAATCACGATCGTGTCGATGAAGACTCCTAATGCCTGTACCAATCCCATCTGTGCTGGGCGTTCACAGTCTGCTGCTGCGGCTGCACATGGTGCGGATCCTGATCCTGCTTCGTTGGAGAATAATCCTCGTTTCACTCCGTTCATAAGAACTGCTCCAAACCCTCCGGCTGCGACCTGACGGATTCCAAAGGCTTCTTTGAAGATTCTTGCAAAAACCCCTGGAATGCTTGGCAGATTCGTGAGGATCACAAAAATTGTAATCCCGAAGTAAATGACTGCCATGATCGGTACCACGATATCTAATACTTTGACAGTTGCATTCTTCCTTAGTACGATCACTGCTGCCACAATAACAAGCACGATCGTTGTATAAAGTGTTGGAATATGGAAGGCATTGTGGAATGATTCTGCCACGGAATTACTTACCACCTGACTGATCCCACACCAGCAGATCAATCCTGAAATCGCAAATAAGACAGCGATCAGCGTGTGTTTTTTCTTCTTTCCTTGTCTCTCTTCCATAAAGTGGTGAATATAATAGGCTGGTCCTCCTCGATATCCACCATACAGGGGGTCTTTTTCTTTATGTAACTGTGCAAGAGTTGCTTCGATAAAGGCTGTCGATGATCCAAGCAATGCTGTGATCCACATCCAGAATACGGCCCCTGCTCCACCTGCGGATATTGCTGCGACAACTCCTGTCAGATTCCCCATTCCGACACGTGTTGCTGTTGATACGATCAAGGTCTGTAAAGAAGAAAGACTGCTTTTTTCATCTTTTCCATTCTTATTGTTTGCTGTTAGTGCTTTGACCATATCCGGGAACAGACGGATTGGTAAAAATTTTGTTTTGATCGTAAAAACGATACCTGCTGGAAGCAGCAATATAATGAGCAGCGAAAGTCCCAGGCTTCCACCTCCTGGTAACGGAACATGAATCCATTCTCCCCATAAAAACTGATATATATTTTCTATTAGCTGAACAATCATTGACTTGCCTTTCCTTTCATTGTTTTTTCCAAAAAAGAAGGCATGCAGTTTTATTCTGTTATGCATGCCTTCTTTTTATTATATAAAATTTTCTGATAAATGTCAAAAAATTTACTTCGTATACCTGCTTATCAGTGCAAGGATCAAGAAACATACCACCTCAAGCAGTACGATCGTTCCTCCCGGCTTAAGACCTACATAATAAGACAGTGTTAATCCGATCACTGTTGTGACCAATGCTGTGATCACACCGATGATCATGACTGCTTTGTAGCTTCGTCCTACCTGCATTCCGCATGCGATTGGGATCACAAGCATGGATGAGACGATCAGTGTTCCAACCGTTCTTGATGCGATCGATACCGTCAATGCGGTCAATAAAGTAAAGATAAAATTGATCGTCTTGACAGGTACACCGCTGATCCTTGCTGCATTTTCATCAAATCCGATATAGAATAGTTCTTTATATAGAAGCAATACACAGAGCAATACTAACACACTGATCACACATACGATCTTCAGTTCGTCTTTGCTGATGGATATGATACTTCCAAATAAGAAACTGTTAAAGTTCGTTCCGTTTTTTACGAATCCGGATAGGATACCAGCAAGTCCGATCCCTGTTGACATAATGATCGATATCGCCATCTCAGAATATCTTGGGATCTTTCTTCGGATCGCTTCAACTCCCAGGGCTGCAAACAGACAGATTCCCATTGCTCCTAAGATTGGATTGATCCCTAATAACAAGCCCAGAGCAACACCTGCCAGGGATGCATGAGAGAGTGCATCTCCGATCATGGACATTCTTTTTAAGACGATCGTGATTCCGATCAATGGTGCGATCACAGCCAGTAAGATTCCTGTAATAAATGCACGCTGCATAAATCCGTATTGTAACATCTCGATCATTCTTCCACGATCCTCCCTTCATCCATTCTTAAAATACGATCACATCCTTTACATTCCTGCAGTCTTCCGTGTGTGATCATAAAAATGGTCGTATTGTATTTTGTATTGATCTCATAGAGCATATCGTACAAGATCTTTGTTGATCTTGCATCTACTCCCGTTGTTGGTTCATCTAAGATCAGAAGTTTCGGATCTCCGATCATTGCTCTTGCGATCATCACTCGCTGCTGCTGTCCACCAGATAATTCTCCGATCCGTCTCTTAAGGAATTCTTCCATTCCAAAATCCCTTAGTGTCTCTTTGATCTTATTTTTATGCTTTTTATGTGGCAGATGAAACAGTCCAAGTTCCTGATAAAGTCCTGTGATCATGATCTCTTCTACCGTTGCTGGGAAGCTCTGGTTCTTACTGATCCCATTCTGTGACACGTAACCGATCCGTTTCTTTAATCTTGGATCATTGTTCATCAGGATGATCTCTCCTTCATCTGGTTTCATTTCACCTAAGATCAAACGCATAAGTGTACTTTTTCCGCTTCCATTTTCACCAGTCAGAACAACATATTCGCCTTCATGGATCGTCAGATTGATCTCTTCTAAGACTTCCGTATCACTGTATCCGAATTTTACATGATTTAATTGTATCATCTGTTTTGTGTTTGATTCACTCATTCGCTTAATGCCTCTTTGATCGCAGCGAGATTTTGTTTCATTACGGAAAAATAATCTTCTCCTGCTTTGATTTTTTTGTTACTTAGTCCTTCCAGGGGGTTTAACATCTTTGCATTGGCTCCGGTCTCTTTTGCAATGGTTTTCGCTACTTTCGGACTCACCAGTTCTTCAAAAAAAATTGTTTTTACCTGATGTTCTTTTGCAAAGCGGATCACTTCGCTCATCTGTTTGGGATCTGGTTCATCATCTGCGGATAATCCCTCAATTCCCATCTGTTCTAACCCATATGCGTGACATAGATAGCCAAATGCTTCATGTGCCACAACAAGTTCTTTCTTTGTAAGTTTGGATGTTTCTTCCTTATATAATGTATCTAATTTGTCACATTCTTTTGCGTATCTCTTATAATTCGCTTCGTAATAATCTTTATTCTCTGCATCCACTTTGATCAATGTTTTCTTGATCTTGTTCATCTCATACTTTGCATTCTGTGGATCTAACCAGACATGGGGATCATTCTCACTGTTGTGTTCGTGATCATGTTCATGTGCATCCTGATCTTTTAGTAACTTGATCCCTTTGGATGCTTCAACGCTTGTAAGTTCTTCCGTATCAAGGCTTTCCAAAACGTCATCTACCCATTGTTCCATGCCGGCTCCATTATAAATGAAGATGTCTGATTTCTCCATCTCGATCAGATCCTTCGTTGATGGTTCCCAGTCATGAGGTTCTGTTCCTGCCGGTACCAAATTGATCACTTCTACTTTGTCTCCACCGATCTTCTTTGCAAAATCATACATGGTGTAAAAACTTGTTGTAATTCTTATCTTGCCATTCGATTTCTTCTTGCTTGTATTGCCAGTACATCCTGCCATGCAAAAACTCATGGATATGATGCATACCAGGATCATCCAAATCTTTTTTCTCATTCTTCTCTACTCCAATTTCTGCGGTTTCTCTCTGGTATTTATAGCAAATCTTTCTTGGTCGTGTCAAGCGTGGTTCACGAATGATCGCTGAAAATAGACGTGCGAAATGCATTCTGTGACCATAATTCATTCCCATAGATGATCCTGTAACATCCAGTATACATCAGGGCTGCGAGCACTACGTCCACCACACTGTGTTGTTTTAAGAACATCGTCGACATGATAATTAATATCGTTAAGACAACACATGCTGTATCGGTGCTTTTCTTATATTTTCTCTGATTCTTCAAAATCGCAACGCAGCATGCCAGAGAGTTAAATACATGGATACTTGGAAGTACATTCGTCGGAGTATCCGTGTGATAGATCATCTGTACTGCTTTGATAAAAATGCTGTCTCCAGTAAGAACTGGTCTTAGATCCTGTCCATTCGGAAATACTAATGAGATGATCAAAAACAGGGTCATGCCTGTTCCAAGTGTTATGATCAGCTGATAATATTCTTTCCATTGATTCTTATTAAAAAACATAAAATAAAAAACTGTAACTGCTACAAATAAGAACCATAATAGATATGGTACGATGAAATATTCACAGAATGGTATCTGATCATCTATCGTTGTATGTATGATGTAATGATGCACATCTCGATCTTCAATGTAGGAAAATGTGATCATATAAACTATAAAAAATACTGCAATCATACCAAGATGCCCATTTTTTATGATCTCATTTAATTTTGTTCTCAATTGTGACTCCTTTCTTCAAAATCATTGCCTGTTAGAAAGTGTATACATATAGTAGTACCACGATTTTGTAGAAATTTCAAATCTTTTATCGAAATAGTTGTGGCGGGATCTTCTTAACTAGCACTCCACTTAACACTCCGATGATGATCCCTGCGATCGTTCCTGTGATCAGTAATACTGGTGCATAATAATAAATCTTTGTATTCTCCATTAAGAAAACAGCAACACTGAGCTGCCCGATATTATGCGCTACTCCACCTCCAACGCTGATTCCAATGGGGGAGAATCCTTCGATCTTCTTTAGAAGTCCCATGATGACCAGACTTAAGATCCCTCCTGCCAGACTGTAGGCGATCGTCATTGGATTTCCAAACAAGAATCCTGCCAGTACAACTCGGATCACTGAGATCTCAAGCGTTCTTGTCCATGTTGTAAAGAATAACAAAACCATGATCACTCCATTGGCAAGTCCTAATTTCACTCCGGGAATTCCAACTGGTACCGGGATCAATACTTCTATATAGGATACAACAAGTGCCAATGTTAAAAACATCGCATCTGTCGCTAATCTTTTTGTTGACATATATTTTATTTCTCCTGTTGTTTTCTATCTCATCTGATGTTTATTGTGTTACCCCGTCTAATTCCTGTTCTTTGCCATCTTCTGACCGAATCTCGATCACTACTTTATGCGGCAGACATACGATCGTTTCTCCTGATTTCTCGATTGCTTTATGGTCTGCACAGATCTGGTCTTTACAGTCTGCTTTTTTCATTGTAACTTTTCCATCTTTGATCTGCATGACGTTCGTGCCATTTTCCTCTGGAATTTGATAGATCTGATCTTTCTTGATGGATGTTTTGTACACTTCTTTTCCGTCAACTGTCACGATCACTTCTTTTCCGTCTTTTTGTGTCATCTTGATCGCTGCCAAACTAATCAGTGAAATTGCCAGTACTGCTGCGATCAAGATTATATCTTTTTTCTTCATCTTTATACCCTGATTCTTCCCAGTACTTCTCCGATTGGGTCTGTAATGCACAAATCTGCCTGTTTATCTCTGCTTGTCGCATCACGATTCAGTACTGCAAGATATTTTCCTTTAAAATAATCGATCATTCCAGCGGCTGGGTAGACAACCAGTGATGTTCCTCCAATGATCAGCATATCTGCCTTGGAAATGGCTCTGACTGCTCCGTTGATTGTCTGAGAATCTAAACCTTCTTCATATAATACAACATCTGGTTTGATGATTCCCCCACATTCGTCACAATATGGGACTCCTTTGGCATTCACGACATAATTCACATCGAAGAACTTGCCGCATTTCTGGCAATAGTTTCTGTGAACACTGCCGTGCAGTTCAAAGACATTTTTACTTCCTGCTGCCTGATGAAGCCCGTCGATATTCTGCGTAACGATCGCAGACAGTTTTCCCGCCTGTTCCATCTCTGCAAGTTTTAAATGTGCCTTATTCGGTTTTGCATCCAAGAAGATCATCTTATTCTTATAAAAATCATAAAATTCTTCCGTATGCTGTGTATAAAATGTATGGCTTACCATAACCTCGGGTGGATATTTATAAGTCTGGTGATACAAACCATCCGTGCTTCGAAAGTCTGGAATATGACTCTCTGTTGAAACACCTGCGCCACCAAAGAATACGATATGATCACTTTCATCGATCATCTGTTGTAATTTTTCAATCTTTTCGTTATCCATGACTTTTTCCTCCTTGAAATCTAATTGATCAAAAATCATCTACAAAGTTAGTTGCTTATAACTTATTTTTATATACTTTATCTTTTATTGTACAAGAAAAAAAGGCCTCTTGTAAAGAAGCCTTTTCATTTTTTTAATCATTGCTTTGTTCTTGAATCTTACTGATCTGGTGTAAAGTCTGAAAAACTGTTGCCATATCGTCTTTAATTAGTTTTCTTTGTTGTTCATAAATACTGCGATAGTATTTTGTTCTTATTAGATCAGGTTCATAAATTTTCTTGATCTTTCTCGTTTTTTCAAATACCTGACTTGGATCTTCCAGATCTCCTACCGCATATGCTGCGATCACTGCATCTGTAAGAACTGCTCCTTGTGCATTTTCTAATGTGGCACTCTTACATCCTAACATATCTGCTTTGATCTGATTCCAGACTTCTGAATTGCTTCCACCTTCTGTGATCGTCATAAATTCAAGTGGCACGCCTGCTTTTTTATAAATATCTGTCACACTCATATAATCGTAACCGATCGCTTCTAAAACTGCACGCCACTGTACTCCCTGATCTGTGTCCATCGTCATATTCAGGAAACAGGCACTTGCATTGGATGTTTCTCCAAATCCTCCTGTTAAATATGGAAGGAACAGGACTCCTTTGGATCCACATGGCACATTTTGTGCTTTCTCATTTAATTCATCAAAATATGCTCCATTTCCTGCTTCGTTGCATACATTATCTCGATACCAACGAAGTGCTAATCCACCGGTTCTTATGAATCCCCAATAAAAATATGTATTTTCTAAAGTTCCGCTGTTAAAGATCAGTTCATTTTCTGGTTTGCTTAATTCTTCATTGATTCCATCGGTTGCGATACAAAACATCGCACATGTTCCTGCTACATCGGCTGCCTGATCTGGTTTGATCACTCCGCATCCGATCATAGACTGCATCGTATCTCCGGCTCCCGCACAGATTGGGATTCCTGGTTTCAAGCCGATTTCTTTTGCAAATGTCTCTGATAATGTTCCAATAATATCCCATGGTTTTTGAATCTTTGGCATCATTTCCATTGGAATTCCAAGGATCTCTAATTGTTCTTTGGACCATTTTTTTTCTGTTACACGGTATCCTAGTCCCCATCCAGACATTGTTCCCCAGTCGATAAATGCATCTTCTGCAGACAGTCCTGCAAGATTGGCCAGGATATATGGGGCATTGTGCATGAATTTTCTGCCTTTTTCTTTAAAGCCCTCACAATTGTTCATCATCCAACGTGCAAACATCGCTGGAAACATACAGTTTGGCTGAGGATTTCCAGTCTCTTTTGCCCAGATCTCATAATGATGGGATGCTAGTTCCTCAACATCTTCTTTTGTTCTGGAATCCAGATAATTGATGTAAGGTGTGATCGCATGGCAGTCCTTATCAACACCGACAATCCCGCAGATGATCCCATCTCCAAAAATAGAGCGGATGTTGTCTGGATCCAGATTCTTTTCTTTCATCTTTGTAACGCAGTTTCTGATTCCTGTAACCGTTGCATGAAGATACTGGTCTGCATCCATTTCCACCCATCCCGGATGTGGATAATTTAAGATTGTTGCATTGGTATCCTGCACGATCAGGTTCATATCAATATCATAAACTGCTGTTTTTACACTTTGTGTTCCTGCGTCAAATCCTAAATAATATTGTTCCATACTAACTTCCTGCTTTAATTTCTGATTCTTTTTATGCTTCTACTTCTTTGATCAGCTGTACCATTTCGATTGCAGATAATGCACAGTCATATCCTTTGTTTCCTGCTTTTGTTCCAGCACGTTCAATCGCCTGCTCGATATTTTCTGTTGTAACAACTCCGAATAAAACTGGAATTCCTGTATTTAATGATACCTGTGCGATTCCTTTGGATACTTCGTTACATACATAATCATAATGGCTTGTTGCTCCACGGATCACTGTTCCAAGACAGATCACTGCATCGTATTTTTTGCTTTTTGCCATCTTGTCTGCGATCAGTGGAATCTCAAAAGCCCCTGGTACCCATGCGATATCGATATCTTCCTCTTTCACATCATGTCTTTTCAATCCGTCTAAAGCTCCGGATACTAATTTGGATACGATAAATTCATTAAATCTGGCTGCTACGATTCCTACTTTTAATCCGCTTGCTACTAATTTACCTTCTAATACTCTCATTTTAATTACTCCTTTTTTCTTCATTAATTTCGTTAATCTTAAGGTCCCTGGGACCTTAATTTTTTTAATTTTTCTGTTAATTTAAACTTCGTATGTTGTCATGTGTCCCATTTTCTTTTGCTTTGTCTGCATATAATATTTATCAAATGGATTGATTGGCATCTGGATCGGTACTCGTTCTACGATCTCGAGTCCATATTCATTTAATCCATCTATTTTGGTTGGATTGTTTGTCATCAGTCGCAGTTTTTTGATTCCTAGATCCTGTAAGATCATGGCTCCTGCACTGTAATCTCGTTCATCATCTTTAAATCCAAGAGCTAAGTTGGCCTCGACTGTATCCATTCCCTGTTCCTGTAATACATAAGCTTTCAGTTTATTGATCAATCCGATTCCTCGTCCTTCTTGACGCATATATAAGAAAACCCCTCGTCCTTCTTTCTCGATCTGACGCATTGCACGGCTTCGCTGTTCTCCACAATCACAGCGTAGAGATCCAAAAGTATCCCCAGTCAGGCACTCAGAATGCACACGGCATAAAACTGGTTCTCCGTCTGCGATATCTCCTTTAACCAGTGCTACATGATGTTCCCCACTTCTCTGGTCTACATACCCATGTGCCTCAAATGTTCCATATTTTGTTGGAAGCTGTGCGATTACTTCGCATACTACATCGCTCATCTTGTCTTTTCCCTCCTCGTTTTTTATTAAAATCCAGCATTTCTTAACATTTCCATTGTTAAGGTGCTGTTTGTATGTTTGTCGTTTGTTTCCTGCTGATCAAAATGCAGCAGTTTATCTATATATTTCCCAACCATGTCATTCTCCAGATTGATCTTATCTCCTGGTTTTTTATATCCAAAATTGGTATTTTTTATGGTATGTGGGATCATGGATACGGAAATGGTATCATCGCTTAACTTAGCGATCGTCAGGCTGATTCCATCGAGTGCGATCGATCCTTTTTCAATACAGTATTTCATGATATTTTCTGGGGCTTTGATCGTAAACCATACAGCATTATCATCTTGTTTTATACTAACAAGTTCCCCTGTATCGTCCACATGGCCTGCTACCATATGACCTCCGAACCTTCCATTGGCTGCCATCGCTCGCTCTAAGTTGACGACAGATCCCTTTTTTAAACTTCCAAGACTGCTTCGGTTGAATGTCTCATTCATCACGTCTGCCTGAAATGTATTGCCGCTAATGTGAGTCGCTGTCAGGCAGACACCATTAACTGCTACGCTGTCTCCCAATTTAAGATCTTCAAAAATAACATTTGCTTTGATCGTAAGGACTGCTGCTTTGCTTCCTCGCTTTAGGGATATGACTGTTCCTAATTCTTCTACGATTCCGGTAAACATGATCTCACCTTCCCTTCCAGTAATATGTCATTTCCAAGTGGTGTTGCCTTTAATTCATCAAATACCAAAGCTTCTTGGATCCTTTCGATCCCTTTGCCTTCTACAGGTGTTTTGGCCTTTTCTCCTCCAAATAATTTTGGAGCAATATAGGCGTAAACTTTGTGAACACAGTCGTTTTTGATCAAGGATTCATTCAAGATTCCACCGCCCTCAACTAAAACACTGTCGATTTCCATATTTCTTAACTGTTTTAAAACTTCTTTGACATTGACCTTTCCATCTTGCTCTGACGTTTTTAAGATCTTGCATCCTTTTTGTTCTAATTTTGCTATTTTTTCTTGATCCTTACTTATGGTAGCGATAATGGTTGGAATTTCTCTGGCTGTTTTTACGATATTTGATCCTTCCGAAATCCTTAAGTTTGAATCACATATCACACGAATTGGATCATTCCCATGTTCGATTCGTGCATTTAACATCGGATCATCTGCTAAAACCGTACCGATCCCTGCCATGATCGCTGCATACTGATGTCGTAATGTATGTGCATGTCTTCTGGCTTCTTCTCCTGTGATCCATTTGGATTCACCGGTTGCTGTTGCGATCTTTCCATCCAATGTCATTGCGTATTTTAACGCTGTATATGGAATATCATTCTGAATATAATGAAAAAATATATCGTTTAACTGTCTGCACTCTTCTTCAAGAATTCCTGTCTCAGCTTCTATTCCATGATCATTCAGGATTTTGATCCCGCCTCCTGCCACTTTCGGATTAGGGTCTAAGTTCCCGACATATACTTTCTTAATCCCTGCTTCGATCAACGCTTCCGTACATGGTGGTGTTTTTCCATAATGGCAGCATGGCTCCAATGTTACATAAATCTCAGCTCCCTCAGGATCTTCTATGCAGTTTTTTAAGGCATTTCGCTCTGCATGTAATCCGCCGATCTTCTCATGATATCCTTCCCCAATAACCCTTTGATCTTTTACGATCACTGCTCCGACTAAAGGATTTGGATTGGTATATCCACAGCCTTTCTTGGCAAGTTCGATCGCACGCCGCATATATTCTTCTTTCAAATATTTTTCTCCCTTCCCTTCAGGTTCTTTGATTTTGGGAGGTTGGATTTTGATTGGTATTGAAATCGGAAATATAAAAAGGAGCTCCTGATCTTTGTTCTAATTCTTCAGGAACTCCTTTTTGATATCTTGATATTTCTTTTTGAAATAAAAAAATCCTGGAATTATAAAAATCCCAGGACATGATGATCAATATCACTTCTTAAATCTTCTTCCATCCAGACTGTACTGTCGGCCTTGGAATCTCACCAAGTCATGCCATATAAGACTCGCGGGCTATAACCGCCGGTAGGGACTTGCACCCTGCCCTGAAGACGTTATGTAATTTACATATAGAATAGCACTCACTAACTGTTGTGTCAAGTGAATTTCTATCACTTCAGCATAACGTTTTTTACATTCTCTTTCGCATAAATACTACAAGTAAAGCAAAAATCACGACTGCAGCCGCTCCGATCGCAATCCCTGTTGTGTGTTTTTTCTTTGTTTCTTTCTGCTCTTTTTTCTTTTTTTCCTCTTTTTGTTGTTTCTGTTCTTTTGTTTCTGTTGTCACTTTGGTCGTTGTTGTTTCTGTTGTTCCTTGTGTTGTTGTTTCTGTTGCAGATGTTGTACTGTTGTTTGTCTGTTCTGTAGATGAATTTTCTTGTTTTGTTGTACTATTTTTAGATTGTTTATCTTTTTTTGTTTCTGTCTTCACAGTTGAATTTTTCTTTTCTTCTATGTCATTTTTCTGGTTCTTTCCCATATATGCATCTGCTTCTGGAACATCAATCTTTCCATCCATATAATCCTGATATGCCTGTTCTGCCCCTGCTCTTGTTGGTGGATAACCATGCGAAGACAGCCATGATTTCGCCTGCTGCTTTTCTTCATCTGTATATGCATAAGTCACCACCGGACGGCTTGTGATCATTACTGCTCCCAGAATCAGCATTAAAACTAATAATAACCTTTTCATTTGATACTCCCTCTTTCATTTTGAAACTGTTTGATTAATCTTGTATATTATAGCATAATTTAGTAAGAATTCTATAGATTATTCGTTTTTATACAATCTTGATTTGAAGTGGTAGTGTTGGTCATGTATGAGTCAGAAAGAAGATAAGAAGAACTATTTATAAGGATCCAAGGTGACACTCCGCATTTTTGAAAGCGTTTTTTACAAATCGCCGATCCGCGCCTGTTCCTTTGATAACTCCCTCGCTGCGAGCCAAAATGCCCGCAGCTACG
>OIYW01000749.1_pt1 | contig 27058 bp, 23 predicted proteins | sample 1588351 | NCBI WGS metagenome assembly OIYW01 (sample SAMN03283268) | human gut metagenome | biome: human-associated habitat; material: feces | host: Homo sapiens | place: USA | collected 2013 | reverse complement strand
GGGCCGACAAGGTCTACGGCAACGACAAGCTCACCCCCGTCATCACCGCCCTGGGCGCGGGCATTGGGGACGACTTCGATCTGGAGAAGCTGCGCTACCACAAGGTCATCATCATGGCCGATGCCGACGTGGACGGCTCCCACATCCGCACGCTCCTGCTCACCTTCTTTTTCCGCTTCATGCGGCCCCTCATTGAGCATGGCTATGTCTACGCCGCCGTGCCCCCCCTGTTCAAGCTCAGCCGCGGCAAGACCACCCGCCTGGCCTTCTCCGAGGAGGAGCGGGACGCCATCTCCGCCGAGCTGCGGGGGGACAATCCCAACGCCAAGGTGGACATCTCCCGGTTCAAGGGCCTGGGTGAGATGAACCCCCATGAGCTGTGGGAAACCACCATGGACCCGGAGCGGCGCACCCTCAAGCGCATCGAGCTGGACGACGCTGTCCGGGCCGACCAGACCTTCACCGTCCTCATGGGGGAGAAGGTGGAGCCCCGCAAGGAGTTCATCGAGCGCAACGCCAAGTACGCCGTCAACCTGGACTATTAAGGGATTGGGGAACGGACAACGTGCCCGGAACGCGTATCGTAGGGGCCGATGCCCACATCGGCCCGACGTTCCGGTGCCGCCCAGGCAACAAAAACGGGCGGATGAAGGCATCCGCCCCTACAAAGGAAAAAATCGCCGGGAACAGCGAAACGCCCACCCGCAATTTGTGGGGGCGGCCCGTGCGGCCGCCCGCCGTGAACCACCCTATCACGAAGATTGTGAGGCAGATACATGAGTAAAAAGCCACAGTATGATCCGGAGGAAATCCGGTTTCCAGACCAGAAGATAGAGACCTCCTATCTGGTGCACGAGATGGAGCAGAGCTACATCGAGTACGCCATGAGCGTCATCGTGGGCCGGGCGCTGCCCGACGTGCGGGACGGCCTGAAGCCGGTCCACCGGCGCATTCTCTACGCCATGTATGAGGACAACCTGACCGCGGACAAGCCCTTCAAGAAGTCGGCCACCTGCGTGGGCGACGTGCTGGGCCGCTACCACCCCCATGGCGACGCTTCGGTGTACGACGCCCTGGTGCGCCTGGCTCAGGATTTCTCCATGCGCTACCCCCTGGTGGACGGCCACGGAAACTTCGGCTCCATCGACGGCGATCCCCCGGCCGCCTACCGTTACACCGAGGCCCGCATGGCCAAGATCTCCGACGAGATGCTGCGGGAGATCGAGAAGGACACGGTGGACTGGGACCCGAACTTCGACGAGAGCCGGAAGGAACCCCGGGTATTGCCCTCCCGGTTCCCCAATCTGCTGGTCAACGGCTCCTCCGGCATCGCCGTGGGCATGGCCACCAATATTCCGCCCCACAACCTGCGGGAAGTGATCAATGCCACGATCTGCGTTTTGGACAACCCGGAGGCGGAGCTGTCCGACCTGATGGAGCACGTGAAGGGCCCCGACTTCCCCACCAGGGGGATCATCATGGGCCGCTCCGGCATCCGGGCGGCCTACGCCACCGGCCGGGGCCGGGTGTGCGTCCGGGCCCGCACCGAGTTTGAGGAGTTCGGCAACAACCGTACCCGCATCATCGTCACCGAGATCCCCTACCAGGTCAACAAGCGCATGCTCATCAAGAACATGGCCGACCAGGTGGAGGACAAGCGGCTGGAGGGCATCTCCGACATCCGGGATGAGTCCGACCGCAACGGCATGCGGGTGGTCATCGAGCTCAAGCGGGACGCCAATCCCCAGGTGGTGCTCAACCGCCTGTTTGCACAGACCCAGCTCCAGACCACCTTCGCCATCAATATGCTGGCCCTGGTGCAGTCCGGCGGCCAGCCCCAGCCCAAGATCCTCTCCCTGCGCCACATCCTGGACGAGTACATCGCTTTCCAGGAGGAGGTCATCGTCCGCCGCACCCGCTACGATCTGCGCAAGGCCCAGGAGCGGGCCCATCTGCTGGAGGGCCTGCTGATTGCCGAGGACAACATCGACGCGGTGATCCAGACCATCCGGGAGAGCTACGACGACGCCAAGGAGAACCTGATGAACCGCTTCGGCCTCAGCGACGTGCAGGCCCAGGCCATCCTGGACATGCAGCTCAAGCGGCTCCAGGGGCTGGAGAAGGAGAAGCTGCAGAACGAATACAAGGAGCTGGAGGCGCGCATCGCCTACTTCAATGAGCTGCTCTCCAGTGAGGAGAAGATCCGCGGCGTGCTCAAGGACGAGCTCACCGCCATCCGGGACAGGTACGGCGACGACCGGGTGACCGAGATCCAGGACGTGGAGGACGAGATCGACATCGAGGATCTCATCGAGGAGGAGGAGTGCGTCTTCACCCTCACCGCCGGCGGCTACATCAAGCGCACCGCCGCCTCCACCTACAAGGCCCAGCGCCGGGGCGGCAAGGGCATTACCGCCATGTCCACCAAGGAGGAGGACTATGTGGACACCGTGTTCACCGCCTCCACCCACGATTTCATCCTCTTTTTCACCAACAAGGGCAGGGTCCACCGCAAAAAGGGCTATCAGATCCCCGAGGCGGGCCGCACCGCCCGGGGCACCAACCTGGTCAATGTGCTGCCCATCGAGCAGGATGAAAAGGTCACCGCCATGATCCACCTGCGGGAATTCCCCGAGGACCGCTATCTGGTAATGGTCACCCGCAGCGGCACCGTCAAGCGCATCCAGCTCTCCTCCATCTACACTGCACGCAAGGCGGGCATCCGCTGCATCACCCTGGACGAGGGGGATGAGCTCATCTGCGTGCGGGAGACCGACGGCGACCAGGCCATCCTGATCGTCACCCACGACGGCATGGCCATCTGCTTCAAGGAGACCGACGTGCGCTGCATGGGCCGGGACGCCGCCGGCGTCCGGGGCATCAACCTGCGCCCCGGCGACTACGTGGTGGGGGCCGCCCGGGCCAAGCGGGACCATCAGGTGCTGATGATCACCGAAAACGGCTACGGCAAGCGCACCGACATGGACGAGTATATCCGCGCCGACGGGCCCCAGAAGCGGGGCGGATTTGGACTGAAGGGCTATAATGTCACCGAGAAAACCGGTCCAGTGGTGGGGGTCAAGGTGGTCAGCGACGAGGACGACGTGCTGGTCATCAACGACGCCGGCGTGATCATCCGCATGGCGGCCGCCGGCATCTCCACCTACGGCCGCACCGCGCAGGGCGTCAAGATTATGAATTTGGAGGAGGGGGTCAAGGTGATCTCCTTCGCCCGTACCGACCACGAGGAGGAAGAGGAGGCCGCTGAAGGGGAGACTCCCGCCGGCGGCCCGGAACAGGCGTAAGCCACGGGCCGCAGGGGGAAAAGCGCCGGCAGTTCCCGGATGACCCCTGAACGGCAGGGAGGAGCAGAGCATGAGATATGTGCAGATGGCCCGCGCCCCCGGCAGGGTGAGGATCATCTTGAGCCGTGTTCTGGGCGGAGGGCTGGCCGCCGCCGCGGTACGCCTGATCGTGTTCTTCCTGGGGCAGAGGGATTTCTTCTACCTGGGTATCGTGGGTGTGGTCTGGCTTCTGGTTTTGGCCGCCGCGGCCGTGGTGGGGGTGTACAGCGTCTTTCACGAAAAGGGCCTTTACTTCCGCTGTCAGTGGCCGGAGGAGCATCCCAAGGTGGATCAATAGGGCCTTCCCCTGGGGGAAGGTGCCCCAGTGCGCACACTGGGGCGGATGAGGGGAATAGTACGAATATGGAACAGAAGGAAAAGCCCCTTACCCGTGCCCAGGAACTGCGCAAAAACGCCACAAAAGAGGAAAATCATTTGTGGTATGATTTTTTGCGGACTTATCCGGTCCAATTTCTCCGGCAAAAACCATTTGGCCCCTATATTGTAGATTTTTATTGCCATAAAGCGAAATTAGCCATTGAATTGGACGGCTCCCAGCATTATGAGGGGAATGGTCCGGAGCAGGATAAGATTCGGACAGCCTATTTGCAAGAGGTTGAAAAAATAAGAGTCCTGCGCTTTACCAACCTGGAAATCAAACAAAATTTTGAAGGTGTGTGCGCTGCCATTGACCGGCAGGTCAGGGCGGCGCTCCCCTCATCCGGCCCTGCGGGCCACCTTCCCCCAGGGGAAGGCCATAGGAGATTTATGAAGACAGTTACCATTTATACCGACGGGGCGTGCTCGGGCAATCCCGGCCCCGGCGGGTGGGGGGCTATCCTGCAATACGGAGAGTCCCGCAAGGAGCTCTCTGGCGGGGAGGCCCACACCACCAACAACCGCATGGAGCTGACCGGGGTGATTACGGCGCTGGAGGCGCTGAAGGAGCCCTGTGAGGTGGAGCTCTACTCCGACTCCAAGTACGTCATTGACGCCCTGCAGAAGGGCTGGGCCAAGGGCTGGAGGGCCCGTGGGTGGATCAAGTCGGACAAGAAGCCGGCCCTCAACCCCGACCTGTGGGAGCGGCTTCTCGCGCTGTGCGAGCGCCACACCGTCCGTCTCCACTGGGTCAAGGGCCACGCGGATAATCCCCATAATAACCGCTGTGACGAGCTGGCGGTTGCGGAGAGCAGAAAATATAAATAAGCCCTTGGGGCCCCGCTAAAGCGGGGCGGCGCTCGTGCCGTACATAACACTTCATGCGCACAGGGCGCGCCACGAAACGGTGCAAAGGCTCAGGCGCATGAAGTGTTTGTGCATGTGGGCCGTACCGGCCCACGCGCTGTCATCCCATGGCCGTGCCGCTGTAAGCGGGCGCATGGCCAATTCTGCGATGCTTTTGCATAGCAAATAAAGCGGGGCTTCCGCCAGTTGGGGATCAATCCCGCCGGACAGCGTATTGCGTTATTGCCACCGCAGGGACGGCCCTCGTGGCCGCCCGCCGTTTTTCAGAGGAGGACATGATGAAAATTGCCATTGTATACGCCAGCGAGACGGGCAACACCGCCCAGATTGCCCAGGCCATCCGCGAGGGATGTCAGGGCCATGAGATTGTGGCCTTCGGCCCGCTGTCCCGGGACGTGGGGGAGGCGGAGCTGATCTTTGTGGGCTCCTGGACGGACAAGGGCACCTGTGCCCCGGTGGTAAAGGAGTTTTTGCAGAGACTCCACGGGAAGCGTGTGGCCCTGTTCGGCACGGCGGGTTTTGGACTGTCTGAGATGTATTTTGCCTCTCTCTCCGACCGGTTCCGGGCGGAGGTGCCGGAGGAAAATCAGGTGTTGGGTACCTGGTTCTGTCCGGGGCGGATGCCCCCTGCCGTCCGGGCCCGGTATGAGACTCAGCTCAAGGAGAAGCCCGGCGACGCCCGGCTGGAGAACATGCTCCGGGCCTATGACCAGGCCCTGTCCCACCCCGACGGGACGGACCTGGCGGATGCGCGGGCCTTTGCAGCCGCTATGCTGGCCAAATAAAAAAGAGCTCCGCCATAAGGGCATGGCTTTATAAAGAAGTTAAGGGCAAGACAAACCATTACGGTCTGTCTTGCCCTTTTTATAGTATGTAACCCGCTATGACACTTTCGGGGAAAGTACTCGTGGGAAAGAACAGTAAACTGGAAGCTGTCAATGGATCACCTGGTAACGCAATCTGAGATACGAGTTTTCCAAGACCATACATTCCTGCAATTTCAGCACGCCTAATTGGGATAATTCACTTTCTGACAGCAAAGACCTCCCGTCGATCAGTGTGGATGTATCCTTACCGCCGACTAAAATAGGGGCGATCACAATATCAATATAATCAAACAGTTTTTCCCGAAGAAACAGCCCGTTCAATGTACCGCCGCTTTGTATGGTGATCCTTTGACAGCCATATTCTGACTTGAGTTGTGCAAGCGCGTCAGTTAAAGACAACTTGCTCTGACAGATGATATGAAGGTTGTCCTCATCCATCTGAAACGCTGGATGGTCTGCGTTGGAGGTGACCAGCACAAATTCTTTTGAGCGGGCGCAAAAATAGCGAATACCTTGTTTGGTCAAATGATGGTTGTCGATCATTACAAAGGAAACAGGCAACTTGTTCGGCATTTCCTTGGAGTTGACGCCTAGCTTTTCCTGTACTCTCCCAGAATTGAGCGACCACAGATCGGTTGTCTGCTCTATCTCATAATACTGGTGCAGTCCTTCTTGAACGCCCGCAATTTTGGGGAGATCTCTGTCTAAATCTAAATTATCTGTTGCCCCTGTGCTGATTTTTCCGTCAACAGACATAAGCATAAATAGCGTTGTGACCGGTCTATCCATTGTATCTCTCCTAACTCCGCGTTGTCGGTGAAATTAATATAAGGCAACACCCGCCGAAAAGCAACTTCTTTTGGCGGGTGTTAACTTCCTTACGGTATGGGCCCCAAGGCGGAGCTCCTTTTTTGCATTTAAAGGGTGCGGATGGGACGGCAGGGGTTGCCGACGGCCACAACCCCCTCGGGAATGTCATGGACCACCACGCTGCCCCCGCCGATGACGGCGCGGCTGCCGATGGTGACGCCGGGCAGAACGGTGACGCCCCCGCCGATCCAAACGCTGTCCCCCACGGTGATGGGCTTGGCGTACTCCAGCTCCTCGTCCCGGAGGGTGTGGTCCAGGGGGTGGGCGGCGGTGTAGAAGCCGCAGTTGGGGGCCACCATGACGTTGTCGCCGAAGGTGATGGGGGCGCAGTCCAGCATCACGCAGTTGTAGTTGCAGAAGAAGTTCTCGCCGATGGTGATGTGCCGGCCGTAGTCGCACCAGAAGGTGGATTTGATGGTGAAGTGTTCGCCGGTCCGGCCCAGAAGCTGCCGCAGCAGGGCGCGGGCCTCCTCCTTCTGATTGGGGTTGAGCTGGTTGAGGGCGTGGCAGAGCTCCATGGCCGTCCGGTGCATGGCCTGGAGCTCGCCGTCCTGGGCGTTGTAGAGCTGGCCGCCCAGCATTTTCTGATATTCCGTCATAGCAAATCACCTCAAACAAACGGGCGGGCGCATACAGCGCCCACCCGTCTCATGCCGGTCAGGATTCCGGTTTCGGGCCCTGGGGCCTGTCGCCCTTGGGCTTGCCCCGGTAGCGGCGGCGGTGGGGGCGCTTTTTCTCACCGGTGGGAAGGGCCGCTGTCCCATCGGAGGCCGGGGATGGTGCGGCGGGCGCCTTGGGCTGCTTTTCCGGCCGAGGCGGACGCTGCTGCTCCCCCTTTTGCTTCTGCCTGGGGGGCTGAGCCTGCCTGCCCTCCTCGGCGGGCTTTTTGGCGGCGGACTCGGCGGACGGCCTGCTCCCGCCCCGGCCCCGGCGGCCACGGCATAGACCAGCAGGGTGGCTGCCAGCGCGCCGAAAAAGGCCCCAATAGGCCCCGCACCCGCCGAACCGGGGACCAGCGCCATGGCCAGAAAGGTGCAGAACCCTGCCCCGGCGTTGACGCCAATTACATTGGGGGAGGCCAGGGGGTTGGACAGCACCGCCTGGATGAGCATGCCGCTGACGGAGAGGGAAGCGCCGCACAGCAGAGAGGCACACACCCGGGGCAGCCGCACGTGAAGGAGAATCCGGGCGTCCGGGGTGGCGGCCTGGCCCCGAAGCAGCTCTCCCAGAGCGGCGGGCAGGTCGATGAGGGTGGAACCGATGGAAGCCCCCAGCGCCGCGCTGAGAACCGCCAGCCCGCCCAGCCCCAGCAGCCCCAGCCCTGCCTTACTCTTCATGGAACAGCTCCGGATAAAGGATTTCCCCCAGGTACTGATAGCTCTCCCCCCAGCGGTTGTTGGGCTTGTAGTGGAACAGGTCCTTGGGCAGCACAATGTAGCGGTCCTCCTTCACGGCGGAAAGTTCCGACCAGGCGGGGTTCTGCTCGATCAGGCCGTTTAAGTAGTCCAGGGCTTTCTGCTCGTCGCCCATAGTGGTGACAAAGATGTACTCCGGGTCCGCGGCAATGACCTCCTCCAGGCTCAAGTCCTCCAGCATGGAGGGGTGGTCATCGGCGATGTTGTGGGCCCCCAGGTCCTTCAAAATAGCTCCCGCCAACTCGTCGTCGGTCTTGGCTTTGATGCCCGAAGAGAAGGCCCGGATCAGCAGCACGCTGGGCCGGGTGCTGGAGAGGGCGGCCGCCGCCCTGGCGTCCTGGATCTGCTGGCCCACCTGGGTGACGTTCTCCTCATACAGGTCCTCCCGGCCGGTGACGGCTGTGAACTGCTCCATCATAAAGCCATAGTCCTCAAAGGTGTCCACCTGGAAGTAGGCGCAGGTAAGCCCGGCATTTTCCAGCACGTCTTGGATATCCGTCTGGCCGGCGATGTCGCTGGCCAAGATGACCAGGTCCGGCTCCAGGGCAAGGATCTCTTCGGCGTTGGGCTCCTTTACCGTGCCAACGACGGCGATGTCCTCCGGCAGGCCCAGGTCCCGCTGCTCTAGGGCGTCCTGGGTGACGCCCACCAGTTCCCCGCCGGCCAGCAGCCAGGCCTCTGCGAAGGAGCCGTAGGCCGCCACCACACGGGGGGAATGGGTGTTCAGGGCGATTTGGCTGCCATTGGAATCGGTGATGGACACCTCCCCGGCGCTTTCCAGCTGGGAAGAAGCGCTGCTGGGGTCACTTTCCAGGGCGCTTTCTTGGGAGGAGCTGTCCACCTGGGAGATGGTCTGGCTGGCGGACTCTGTGGTGGATACGGCGGTGCAGCCGGTGAGAAGCAGCGCCAATGCGCAGAAAAAGGGCAAAATCCGTTTCATAATAGGTCCTTTCTAGAGTGGGAGAGTTAAAACAGCATGTCGTAGTTGATGGTGGCGCAGAACAGCTTCCGGATTTCCTGGGGGTCGCTGGACTGGCCCATGGCCCACATCAGCTTGGTGACGGTGGATTCCAGGGTCATGTCGTAGGTTTCCAGCAGGTGGTAGCGGTCCTTCACGTGCTTTCCCACCTGGTAGACGGAGAGGTCGCTGCCCTCCTGGGGCACCTGGGTGGCCATGATGACGGTCTTCCCCTGGCGGATGAGCTTGTCCAGCTCTTCCAGGTACACGCCGGGGATGCCCCCCATGCCGTAGCTTTCGATGATAAGCCCGTCGCACAGCTGCCCGGCGGCGGGAAAGGCGGCGGGGTCCATGCCGGGGGTCAGCTTTAAGAGGAACACCCGGGTGTTCAGCTTGTGGTAGAACACCGGCTCCCCCTGGGGCTCGTAGGGGATGTACCGCACCACCCGGCTTTCGTGGACGCTGGCCAGGTCGGGGAAGTTCAGGCTGGTAAAGGCGTTGTAGCTTTTTGTCCGGGACTTCCGGGCCCTTGTCCCGGCGATGACGTGGCTGCCAAACACAATGCACACACCGCTTTTCCCTGAGCAGGCGAACCGCAGGGCGTCCAGCAGGTTCACCTTGGCGTCGGTGGTGTCCTCGTCAATGGAGCGCTGTGCCCCGGTGAGCACAATGGGCTTGGATGTGCGCTGTATCAAATAGGACAGGGCAGAGGCGGTGTAGGCCAGGGTGTCCGTGCCGTGGCAGATGACAAAGCCGTCGTAGCGGTGGTAGTTTTCCTCGATAAGATTGGCCAGCAGCAGCCAGTGCTCCGGCCGGATGTTGGTGCTGTCCAGGTTGATGGGCTGCACGGTGTCGATGGAGCAGAAGGAGGCCGCGTCGGGGACGTAGCTTAAAAGCTCCTCCGGGGTGATGCGAGGGGCCAGGCCCTCCGCAGTGTGCCGGGAGGCGATGGTGCCCCCCGTGGCGATGAGCAGAATATGTTTCATAGGTTCACTCTCCAAATGTATTAGAGCTATTATACCCCAAATCTCCCTGGGAGGAAAGGGAAAACAGGCGCAAAAAAAGCCCGGTGTGTCCGGGCCTTTTTGGGTTGGTTATATCCCTGGTTTGGGGGGGCCGTTTGTTCCCGCAGGGGGCCAGTCGGGAAAGGCGCGGCCAGGGGCCGCTGTTTCCCTGGGTTTCGTGTCTTGGTTTCCAGTTGTGGAGCGCTGCTCCGCGCCCCATTTATTCTCCAAAGGCCAGCATGTTCCCCAACGGAATTCGAAACCCCAGGGACTGGTACATTGGCAGGTCGCAGTCAGCGCATCCAACGGTGAGGGAGCCCACACCGCTTTGCTCATACACAAAAGAAACCAGCTTCCGCGCGATCCCCTGATGGCGGTATTTTGGCTGGATGTAAAAATCCTCAAATACTCCCGCTTTGCCATAGTGAAAAGTCGAGTATGTATAGCAGATAGAACAGCACGCTACCAGCGCGTTATCACATCTGCACCCGTAAAAATGTATCTGCCCCTTTTCGATTGCTTCTTTCAAGCTCTCAAACTCCGCGCTGGTAGGCGCAGCTTCGCCAATTTCGGCTTTGTACGCCGTTTGCAAGACCATGAGGCCTTCAAAATCTTCAGCCCCGATTTTTATAAAATCCATCTTTGGCCCCCTGTCACATTTTTTGTAAAATCAGCTTCGCGGTCAAAGGCTGTCCATCAGCCTTTGCAGCGCTTCCTCGTCCATGTTGTCCGTCCCCGCCAGGGGGAAGGGGATGCCCATGGTTTGATACTTCTCCACGCATAGGTTATGGAAGGGCAGCCACTCGATTTTCTCCAGGTTGGAAAAGCTCTCCGCCAGGGCCTTGATCTTCCCCATGTCCTCCAGGCTGTCGTTAAGCCCCGGCACCACCACGTGCCGCACCCACAGGGGGACGCCCCGCTCCTCCGCCAGCCGGTAAAAGGCCAGGGGCTTTTCCATGTCCGCCTTGCAGTGGAGCCGGTATTCCTCCGGTGTGGCGAATTTCAAGTCGCCCAAAACCAAATCCGTGTGATCCAGCACCTGGCAGGCGCCGCTCCAGTCGGCCCACACGCCGGAGGTGTCCAGCGCCGTGTGGATGCCCTCCCCGTGGAGCAGGGAGAACAGTTCCCCCACAAAGGCGGGCTGCATCAGGGGTTCCCCGCCGGAGACAGTGACGCCGCCCTTGTCCCCAAAGTACATCTTGTACCGGCAGATTTCCCGGGCCAAATCTGCGGCTTCCTTTTCCTCTCCCCCGGAGAAATCCCAGGTGTCCGGGTTGTGGCAGTAGGCGCAGCGCAGGGGACAGCCCTGCAAAAACACCACATACCGCACCCCGGGGCCGTCCACCGCCCCCAGGGATTGGATGGAATGGACCCGTCCCTTCATGGCTTATAGGGAGACGTGGAAGGTCCGGGAGATGACCTCCCGCTGCTGCTCCCGGGAGAGCTTGTAGAAGTTCACCGCGTAGCCGGAGACCCGGATGGTCAGGCTGGGGTACTTCTCCGGGTGGTTGTAGGCGTCGATGAGAGTCTCCCGGTTCAGGACGTTCACGTTCAGGTGGTGGGCGTTCTGGGCAAAGTAGCCGGTGAGGATGCTCACCAGGTTGTCAATGCGCTGGGTCTCCGTCTTGCCCAGGGCCTGGGGGGTGATGGAGAAGGTGTTGGAGATGCCGTCCCGGCAGTAGTCATAGCTGAGCTTGGCCACCGAGTTCAAAGAGGCCAGAGCGCCGGAAGTGTCCCGCCCGGACATGGGGTTGGCGCCGGGGGCCAGGGGCTCCCCGTGCTTTCTCCCGTCGGGGGTGTTGCCGGTCTTTTTGCCGTACATCACGTTGGAGGTGATGGTGAGGATGGACAGGGTGTGCCGGGCCTGGCGGTACAGGCTGTACTGGCACAAAGCGTGGTAGAACTTCTCGGCCTGCTCGCAGGCGATCTGGTCCACCCGGTCGTCGTTGTTGCCAAACTTGGGGAAGTCGCCCTCGGTCTCAAAGTCGGTGACAAGGCCCGTTTCCGGGTCCCGGATGCACTTGACCTTGGCGTACTTCACCGCGGAGAGGGAGTCGGCCATGCAGCTCATGCCGGCGATGCCGAAGGCCATCAGCCGCCGCACGGTGCTGTCATGAAGAGCCATTTGGCTCTTCTCGTAGGAGTACTTGTCGTGCATGTAGTGGATGATGTTCATGGCGTTGACGTAGGTCTTGGCCAGCCAGGGGCGGTAGAAGTCGATGCGCTCCATCAGCTGGTCGTAGTCCAGGTACTCCTCGGGCCACACGGGCATTTTGGGGCCCACCTGGTCGCCCTTCAGCTCGTCCCGGCCGCCGTTGATGGCCAGCAGCACCAGCTTGGCCAAATTGGCACGGGCGCCGAAGAACTGCATATCCTTGCCAATGCGCATGGCGGAAACGCAGCAGGCGATGGCGTAGTCGTCGCCATAGACAGGGCGCATCACGTCGTCGTTCTCATACTGAAGGGCGTCGGTGTCGCAGGAGACCTTGGCGGTAAAGCGCTTCCAGTTCTCCGGCAGGTGGGCGCTCCACAGCACGGTGAGGTTGGGCTCGGGAGCGGGCCCCAGGTTGTAGAGAGTGTTCAGCATCCGGAAGCAGGACTTGGTCACCAGGGGACGTCCGTCCTCGCCCATGCCGCCCACGCTTTCGGTAATCCACATGGGGTCGCCGCCGAACAGCTCGTTGTACTCGGGGGTGCGCAGGTGGCGGGCCATGCGCAGCTTCAGCACAAAGTCGTCGAAGATCTCCTGGGCCTGTTCCTCGGTGAGGGCGCCGGCTTTCAAATCCCGCTCAAAGTAGATATCCAGGAAGGTGGACACCCGGCCCAGGCTCATGGCGGCGCCATTCTGCTCTTTGATGGCGGCCAGATAGCCGAAGTACAGCCACTGCACGGCTTCCTTGGCGTTTTTGGCCGGGCCGGAGATGTCGTAGCCGTACATCTGGGCCATGATTTTCATGTCCTCCAGGGCCTGGATCTGGTCGTGCAGCTCCTCCGCCGCCCGGATGGAGGGGGAGCTCATCACGCAGTCCCCCAGGGCGATCTTGTCGGCCTTCTTCTGCTCGATGAGCCGGTCGATGCCGTACAGGGCCACCCGGCGGTAGTCGCCGATGATGCGCCCCCGGCCGTAGGCGTCGGGCAGGCCGGTGATCAGCCCCACATGGCGGGCGGCCTTGATCTCCGGGGTGTAGGCGGAGAACACGCCGTCGTTGTGGGTCTTGTGGTATTTGAACTCCTCCTCGATTTTGGGGGAGACTTCATAGCCATAGGCTTTGCAGGCGGAGCGCACCATGCGCATGCCGCCAAAGGGGTTGCAGGCCCGCTTCAAGGGCTCGTCGGTCTGCAGGCCCACGATGATGTCCTTCTCCTTGTCCAGGTAGCCGGGACCAAAGCTGGTGGGGGTGATAACGGTCTCGGTGTCCACCTTCAAAGCGCCGCCGTTTGCGTGCTCCTGCAAAAGCAGGTCCTCAAACTTCTTGCGGACGCTCAGCGTCCGCTGGGTGGGGCCGCAGAGAAAGCTGCCGTCCCCGCCGTAGGGGGTATAGTTCTTTTGGATAAAGTTACGGACGTCGATCTCATCTTCCCACAGTCCGCCAACAAAGCCGTTCCATTCCTGCCGTTTCATAAGGGCGCCATCCTTTCTTTATATAACAAGGGGTGATTGAAAACGAAGGGTGCCGCGGGCGAAAAAAAGGGCAGCATCGCACGGCGACACTGCCCAGACGGTCGGCAAAAAGGCCCTTTTCCCGCTCCCCCGTGGTGCAATCCACGAAATCCGTCAGTTGCGGGGACCCTGTAAGCACATGATAGCAGAAAAGAGGGGAAAAAGCAACCGAAAATTAAGAATTTCTTTTATTTTTGCAACCCGCACAAAAAAGAGGGGTTCCGCCGCCGCATTTTCCAAGAGCGGCGGTATGAGATTTCTGCGCCAGCCTCTGTAAAGAATCTTTCCCCCGCCGAAAATCGCCCCGGCCCTTTGTAGAGTTCTCCCTTTGTAATGCACCGGGTTTTATGGTACAATAAGCCTATCTGTTGATGGAAAGGAACGATCGCCTTGTGAAAAGCCTGTTCGCCTATATGAAGGACTACAAAAAGGAATGCGTTTTGGGGCCCCTGTTCAAGCTGCTGGAGGCCTCTTTTGAGCTGATGGTCCCTCTGGTGATGGCCGCCGTCATCGACGTGGGCATTGCCAACGGGGACCGGGGGTACATTGGGCGCATGTGCCTGGTGATGGCCGCCCTGGGCGTCATTGGGCTGGTGTGCTCCATTACGGCCCAGTTTTTTGCCGCAAAGGCCTCGGTGGGGGTGGCGGCCAAGCTGCGCCACGCTCTGTTTGCCCATATTCAGGAGCTGAGCTTTACAGAGATGGACACGGCGGGCACCTCCACCCTGATCACCCGCATGACCAGTGACATCAACCAGGTGCAGAACGGCTTGAACCTGGCCCTGCGGCTGCTGCTGCGCTCCCCCTTTGTGGTGTTTGGGGCCATGGTGATGGCCTTTACCATCGACGTGCCCGCGGCGTTGGTCTTTGTAGTGGCGATCCCCCTGCTGGCGGTGGTGGTGTTCGGTGTCATGCTGTGGACCATGCCCCGGTACAAAAAGGTGCAGGCCGGCCTGGACCGGGTGCTGGGGAACACCCGGGAGAACCTGACCGGCGTGCGGGTCATCCGGGCCTTTGGCCGGGAAGAGGCGGAGACCGGCCGGTTTGAGACGGAGAACAACGCCCTGACCAAGCTGCAAGAGCATGTGGGCCGGGTTTCCGCCCTGATGAACCCGGTGACCTATGTCATCATCAACCTGGCCACGGTGGTGCTCATTTGGGTGGGCGCCGTGCGGGTGGACACCGCCATCATCACTCAGGGGGCGGTGGTGGCCCTTATCAACTATATGTCCCAGATTTTGGTGGAGCTTATCAAGCTGGCCAACCTGATCATCAACATCACCAAAGCCCTGGCCTGTGCCAGCCGGGTGCAGGGCGTGCTGGATACAGAGTCCTCCATGGAAGCCCCCCAGGCCCTTTCCAATGTGGTGGAGCAGAACCAGGAACGGGTTACCTTTCGGAATGTGGCTCTCACCTACCAGGGGGCCGGCGCGGCATCCCTCTCTGGCCTGAGCTTCTCCGTAAAGCCCGGGGAGACAGTGGGCGTCATCGGCGGCACGGGCAGCGGGAAGTCCTCCCTGGTGAACTTGATCCCCCGGTTTTATGACGCCACCCAGGGGGACGTGCTGGTGGACGGCCACAACGTCCGGGATTATCCCCTGGCCTCCCTGCGGGAAAAGGTGGGGGTGGTGCCCCAGAAGGCGGTGCTGTTCACCGGCACCATTCGGGACAATTTGAAGTGGGGCAAGCCCGACGCCACCGACGAGGAGCTGTGGCAGGCCCTGGAGACCGCCCAGGCCAGGGACTTTGTGGAGGAAAAACCCGGCGGCTTGGACGAGCCTGTGTCCCAGGGGGGAAAGAATTTCTCCGGCGGCCAGCGGCAGCGGCTGACCATTGCCCGGGCCCTGGTGCGCAAACCAGAGATTTTGATTTTGGACGACAGCGCCAGCGCCCTGGACTTTGCCACGGACGCCCGGCTGCGGAAAGCGATCCGCCAAATGGAGGGCGGGCCCACGGTGTTCATCGTGTCCCAGCGGGCCTCGTCCATCCGGTATGCGGACAAGATCATTGTGCTGGACGATGGGGAAGCCGTAGGCATTGGCACCCACGAGGAGCTTTTGAAACACTGTGAAGTGTACCGGGAGATCTTTGAGTCCCAGTTCCAGCGGGAAGAAAGGGGGGCGACGGCATGAAGGGGCAGAAAGCCCGCAAGGGCACGCTGAAAAAGGTGCTGCAATACATCCGGCCCTATTGGGCGCTGGTGGGGCTCTCCATCCTGCTGGCCGCGGTGACGGTGGCGGGCACCCTGTATATCCCCATCCTCACCGGCGATGCGGTGGACTTGATTGTGGGCCCCGGCCAGGTGGGCTTTGCCGGTATTGTTAAGATCTTGGTGGAGATCGCCGTGGTGGTGGGCATTGCCGCCCTGGCCCAGTGGGTGATGAACCTGATCAACAACCGCATCACCTACCGGGTGGTGCGGGACATCCGCAACGAGGCCTTCCGCAAGCTCCAGATCCTGCCCCTGAAATATATCGACTCCCGTCCCACCGGGGAGGTGGTCAGCCGGGTCATTGCCGATGTGGACCAGTTCGCCGACGGCCTGCTCATGGGCTTTACCCAGCTGTTCTCCGGGGTCATTACCATCCTGGGCACGCTGATCTTCATGCTCAGCGTCAATGTGGTCATCACTGCGGTGGTGGTGGTCATCACGCCGGTGTCCCTGCTGGTGGCGGCTTTCATCGCCAAGCGCACGTATGATATGTTCCGGCTGCAATCCCAGGTGCGTGGGGAGCAGACCGGCTTTGTGGAAGAGATGGTTGGAAACCAGAAGGTGGTGCAGGCCTTCGGCCAGGAGAAGAAATCCCTGGAGCAGTTCGACGAGATCAACGAGCGGCTACGCAAGTGCAGCCTGCGGGCCATCTTCTTCTCCTCCATCACCAACCCCTCCACCCGGTTCGTCAACTCCTTGGTGTACACCGGCGTTGGCATTGTGGGCGCGTTGAGCGTGGTGGGCGGCGGCCTTTCCGTGGGCCAGCTCTCCGCCTTTTTGAGCTACGCCAACCAGTACACCAAGCCCTTTAACGAGATCTCCGGCGTGGTGACGGAGCTGCAGAACGCCCTGGCCTGCGCCGGCCGGGTCTTTGAACTGATTGAGGAGCCCGCTCAGAGCCCCGACGCCCCGGGCGCCCGGGTGCTGGAAAACGCCCAAGGCCAGGTGTCCATTCAAAATGTGGCCTTCTCCTACCGGCCGGAGCAGCCCCTCATTGAGAATTTCCATTTGGACGTGAAGCCCGGCCAGCGGGTGGCCCTGGTGGGCCCCACCGGCTGCGGCAAGACCACCGTCATCAACCTGCTGATGCGCTTCTACGATGTGGACAGCGGCTCCATCCAGGTGGAGGGCACGGACATCCGGGACATCACCCGCCACAGCCTGCGTCGCAGCTATGGCATGGTGCTTCAGGATACCTGGCTGAAGCGGGGCACCATCCGGGAGAACATCGCCTATGGCAAGCCAGAGGCCACCCTGGAGGAAGTGGTGGAGGCCGCCAAGGCCGCCCATGCCCACAGCTTCATCAAGCGCCTGCCCCAGGGCTATGACACGGTCATTGGGGAGGACGGCGGCTCCATCTCCCAGGGGCAGAAGCAGCTGCTGTGCATTGCCCGGGTGATGCTGTGCCTGCCGCCCATGCTCATTCTGGACGAGGCCACCTCCTCCATCGACACCCGCACGGAAATCCGCATTCAAAAGGCCTTCCAGAAGATGATGCAGGGCCGTACCAGCTTCATCGTGGCCCACCGGCTCTCCACCATCCGGGACGCGGACACCATCCTGGTGATGCGGGACGGGCATATCATCGAGCAGGGCAACCACGAGAGCCTGCTGCAAAAGGGCGGCTTCTACGCCGAGCTGTACAACAGCCAGTTCGACCACAGCTGAATCTTGCTGCCATGAGAACGGCCCTCGGGAGAGCATCCCGGGGGCTTTTTTATATTGAAAATAGAACAACTCCTCTTCTGGACTGGCACCGATTCGGCCTGTCCGCATATCCTAGCAGTGGAGGGTTTTCGCCCTCCGGAAAAGCATAAAGGAGAGGAGAACCGCTTATGAATATTTACCGGCCCAATGATGGCCACGGCGATCCCGGCTGCCGTCCCTCCTGCCCTTGCCCCTGCCCCACCTATTGCCCCGTGCCCGGTCCCCAAGGACCTCAGGGCCCCCAAGGCGTTCCCGGTGAGACCGGGCCCACCGGGCCCACAGGTCCCCAGGGCGTGCAGGGGCTGCAAGGCCCCCAAGGTCCCCAAGGCCCCATGGGCCCCACCGGCCCGCAGGGGGTCCAGGGCGTTCAAGGGCTGCCCGGTGTGACGGGCCCCACTGGCCCCACCGGCCAAGGGGCCACGGGCAGCATGGGAGCCACCGGTCCCACTGGTGCTACCGGCGCCACCGGTTCCCAGGGCCCCACAGGAGCCACTGGCAGCACCGGCGTCACCGGCCCCACAGGAGCTGCCGGTCCCCAGGGCGTTGCCGGCCCCACAGGCCCCACAGGTCCCACCGGCCCCACAGGCGCCACAGGGGCTACCGGAGCCACGGGCGCCACCGGCCCTGCGGATGTGCTGGCCGTGACGGACGACACCTCCCAGACTTCCGCGGCGGGCACGCCCTTGACCTTTGCGGCCACCGCCCTGGCTTCGGGAAATTCCCTGTCCCATCAGCCGGGCAGCGCGGATATTGTCATCAACCAGCCCGGCATCTACCAGGCTTCCTTCCACAGCACTGTGTCCACGGAGACGGGGGCTTCCATCCCCGCCACCCTTACGGTGAACCTGGCGCTCAATGGCGCCACGCTGCCGGGCGCCTCGGCCACCCACACCTTCGCCTCGTCCGCGGAGGCCCCTACCCTGTCCTTTACGGTGCCCTTCCAGGTGGACACCACCCCCTCCACCTTGGCAGCCGTGCCCGTACAGGCGGGGTTCCCCTTCGCCAACAGTTCCCTGACTGTGGTGCGGCTGGGGGATGTTCCCACCGCCTGAGCCACACCCAAGGGAGGGCTTCGGCCCTCCCCGTACATGTGCCGGAAAACCAAAGAAAAAGGGGTGCTTTTTTGATTACCGTCAGCCTGTGCATGATTGTGAAAAATGAGGAGGATGTCCTTTCGCGATGCCTTTCCTCCGTTCAGGGGCTGGTGGAGGAGATGGTGGTTGTGGATACGGGAAGCACCGATTCCACCAAGGAGGTTGCCCGGAAGTTTACGGACAGAGTCTTTGACTTCCCCTGGGCGGAGGACTTCTCCCAGGCGCGGAACTTTTCCTTTTCCCAGGCCACCCAGCAGTTCTGCCTGTGGATGGACGCCGACGACGTGATCGACCCAGAGTACCGGCAGGGCTTTTTAGAGCTGAAACAGGCGCTTCCCCCCCAGACCGATGTGGTGATGCTGCCCTATCACGCCGCCTTTGACGAAGGGGGCAGGCCCGTGCTCACCTACTATCGGGAGAGGCTCATCCGGCGGCTTTCCGGTCTGTCCTTCCGGGGGGCTGTCCACGAGGCGGTGGCCCCGGTAGGGAATGTGGTCACTTGGGACGGCGCGGCTATTTCCCATCGGAAAACCCGCCCCGGCGACCCCGACCGGAACCTGCGCATTTTCGAGGGCCTGCTCTCCCAGGGGAAGGAGCTCTCTCCCCGGGAGCAATTTTACTACGCCCGGGAGCTGGCGGCCCACGGCCGGGACGAGGAGGCCGCCTGGCTGTTTGAGGAGTTTTTATCCACTGGCCGGGGCTGGGTGGAAAACCAGCTGCAGGCCTGCCGGGACCTGTCCGGCTGCCTGCTCCGGATGGGAAAGCCGGAGGAAGCCTTCACGGCCCTGGCCGCTGCCCTGCGGTATGGCCCGCCACGGGCGGAGCTCTGCTGCGACCTGGGCCAGTTCTTTTTCCACAAGGAGGACTATCCCACCGCGGCCTTTTGGTATGAGACAGCCCTCTCCCGGCCACGCCCCGACCAAACCGGCGCCTTTGTCTCTCCGGACTGCTACGGGTTTTTGCCCTGCATCCAGCTGTGCGTGTGTTACTACCGCATGGGAAACGAGCCCCTGGCCAGGGAGTATAACCGCCGGGCCGGAAACTGTAAGCCGGACAACGAGGCATTTCTTTACAACGAGCGGTTCTTCCGGGGGGAGCTGTAACGCCCTTGCGGCACGGCGCGAAAAGCGGAGCGTCCTCCCAGGCCCCACCCCTCCCCCGCGGGCGGGGCCTTTTCCTGTGCCCCGAGAAAAAACGGTTCTCCGGCAGAGGCGTCTTGCAATCCTTGCCCAAATGCGATAAGATAGTCCCTGTATACGATCTTATTTCAAATTTGGGAAGGAAGGCAGCAATATGATCCAGCACATCGTCATGTTCAAATTTAAAGAGACCGCCAACGGCAAGACCAAGGCGGAGAACCTGCGGGAAGCCAAGGCCCGCATGATGGCCTTGAAGGACCAGATCCCCCAGATCCAGGGGATGGAGGTCTACTTCGGCGCAGAGGGAAGCGCCCCCGCCAACTACGATTATATCCTGGTCTCCCAGTTCAAGAACCTGGAAGAGCTGGAAACCTATCAGGAGCACCCGGCCCATGTGGCGTTTGGCCAGTTTGTGAAGGAGCTGCGGGAACCGGACGGCCGGGTCTGCATCGACTATCAGCTATGAAGGGCGCGAAGGGAAACGACCGCATCGCGGCCATGCTGGCAGCCCCTGGAATGCCCCACTTGGGCGGCACCCTGGGCGCCGTGCTGTTTTTGGCCTGGCCAGCCATCATCGAGCAGATCATGCTCACCCTGGTGCAGTATGTGGACACAGCCATGGTGGGCTCCCTGGGCTCCAATGCCACGGCAGCGGTGGGGCTGACTTCCAGCACCACCTGGCTGTTCAACGGCTTTTTCAACGCGGCGGCCATCGGGTTTTCCGTGCAGGTGGCCCAGCACCTGGGCGCCGGGCGCCAGGAGGACGCCAAGCGTGTCACTTGGCAGGCCCTGCGGTTTGTGGGGATCTTCGGGGTGATGATGGGGGCAGTCGCGTTTGCGCTGTCCTTTTATCTGCCCGCCATGCTGGGGGCTGATCCCGCGATCCGGGGGGACGCCTCCCTTTACTTCCGCATCATGGCCTGCGCCATGCCCTTCACCCTGGGGAGCAATATGCTCAGTGCGGTGATCCGCTGCGCGGGGGACACCCGCACCCCCATGCTTTTGAATTTGATGATCAATGTGTTGAACGTAATTTTGAACACAGTGTTTATCTATGCCCCCCGCACGGTAACGCTGTTTGGCCGGGAGGTCTTTGTCTGGGGCGCCGGCTGGGGCGTGGGGGGCGCGGCGTTTGCCTCGGGGCTGTCCACCGCCATTGTGGCCTGCCTGTTCCTGGTGGTGCTGCTCCGAAAGAAATCCCCCATCCAGATCAGCCTAAAGCAGCGCTATCCTTTTGAGCGCCACTGCCTGCTGACGGCTTGGCGGCTGGGGCTTCCCGCCGCGCTGGAGAGGTCTACCCTGTGCGTGGCGCAAATCGTCATCACCGCCCTGATCACCGGCATCGGCACGGTGGCCGTGGCGGCAAACCACCTGGCAGTGACGGCGGAATCCATCAGCTACCTGCCGGCCTCCGGCGTGGCGGTGGCGGGCACCACCTTGGTGGGGCAGGCCATTGGCGCCGGGAGAAAAGACCTGGCCAAGCGCTTTGGCCGCATGGTCAGCTGGATGGGCGTGGCCATTATGACCTTTGGCGGCGGGGTGCTTTTCCTCTTTTCAGAGCCCCTGATCCGCATTTTCTCCACGGATCTGGAGGTGATTGCCCTGGGCAGCCAGGTGCTGCGCATCGTGGCCTTTGCCGAGCCTCTGTTCGGGGCCTCCATTGTGGCTTCTGGCGCTTTGCGGGGGGCAGGGGACTCCAAGGGCCCCTTCCTCATCAATTTGGCCACGATGTGGGGTGTGCGCATCACGCTGTCCCTGGTGTTGGTGGGCAGCCTGGGTTTGATTGGCGTGTGGCTGGCCATGGCCGCCGAGCTCTGCGCCCGCGGTTTGATCTTTATGATCCGTCTTTACCGGGGAAAGTGGCTGCACATCGACCTGTTCCAGGATCGAACCAAAGCGGCAAAAAACTCGTAAAAACGCTTTACAATCGCCCGGCCTTGTGCTAAAATATAGAAGCTGCTTTGAGAGAGAGCAGCTTCTATGGGCCCATAGCTCAGCTGGGAGAGCGTTCGGTTCGCATCCGAGAGGTCGAGGGTTCGAATCCCTTTGGGTCCACCAGGTTTACTTGCCAAAAATGATGCAGGTACGAAAAAAGCCCGGAATTCCGGGCTTTTTTCGCGTTTTGAGGGCCGAAAAAGGCCCGTCACGGCGTGACGTTTTTGAATGATGTGGAAAACCTTCGAAGGGATTCGAACCCACGTAAAACCATCACCTAACAGAATATGTGCCGGGCCAAGGCCGGAATCGAAAGAAAACTTTCGACTCCGGCCTTTTTCTTTTTCCCACAACAAAATATTTTTTCCAGGGCGATCTGAAGAAAATCAGGCCGTCCTTTTTTATTGCCCAGAAAGGAGTTGTTTCCCATGCCCCTCTTCACCACCAAACCCACCGACCAGCTCTTTGAGCGCTTCATGAAGCACCAACCAAACTACAAAACCGACAGCCCCGAAGCTGACCGCATCCAGTCCATCTTGGACGCAGAAAAAGAAAAGAGAGGAAGATGCCCCATGATTTACCGAGATGACCGTCACCATCACACCTTTGAGAAAGAGGCCGCCATGCGGCCCGAAAGCACCAGCCGGCCCCTGCTGGCAGGCCTGTACCTGCTCACGGCGGACGGCAACCTGTGGAACCAGGTAAAAGACCAGATCAGCCTGCGCCGGGTGTATGTGGAAGATATGCGTCCCAAGAATCTCACGGGAACCAGCTACGTCTACTTCGCCGCCGCTAAGGACATTTTGAGCGGCACTCGAAACATCCAGCTCATGGAAATCGCGGACCCGGCGCTGCTCTCCATGAAGTCCTACATGATTCTCTGCACCGCCCTGGCCATCCAAGCCTACGGTGTAGAGCGGGCCAGCCAGATTCACTTTGAAACCAGATGGGGGTAATTTTTATGTTATACCACAGAGATTTTGTAGAGCGCATGAGGGAGAAATATCCGCCCGGCACCCGGGTGGAGGTTGTCTCCCTCTGCAATGTGGAAGAACACTTGAAGCCCGGCATGAAAGGCACGGTGGTGGGTGTGGACGACCAGCCCGCCCTCCTGGTGAACTGGGACAACGGCAGCAGCCTTTCCCTTCTTATTGGGAAAGACCACTTTCGGGTGGTGTTCCAGCAGGAGGAATCCCCGGGCATAACCATGCAGTAAAAAACCGATAAACGAAAGAAGGTGGTGACCTATCCAATCTATCATTCCATGGGTCGGTGGAAAACAGGCCCTGTTCCCCACGATCATCAAACGGTTCCCAACCGGCTACCAGAACATGATCTACGTGGAAGTGTTCGGGGGCGGGGGTTCCGTCCTTCTCAACAAGGAGCGCTCCGTCCGTGAGGTGCTCAACGATGCCAACGGCAACCTCATTAACCTGTACCGGGTGGTGAGAGAGCACCCAGACGAACTGAAAGACCGGCTACTGTATGTCATGCACAACCGGGAAGACTTCAAAATCGCCCAGCGGCGGCTGGCCCAATTCTCCTACAAAGATGACATTCTGCGGGCAGCGGATTTTTACCAAGTCGTCCGCCAAAGCTACGCCGGCAACGGGAAGCAGTTCAGTGCCGTGGCCCGGAGCATGTGGGCCGGGTTCCCGGCTATCGACCGAGTCGCAGGCAGGCTGCAAGGAGTCACCCTGGAGAAAGCAGATTTCGGCGTCATCTTCCAAAGGTACGATTCGCCTACAACCGTCTTTTACATCGACCCGCCTTACTTCTTCACCGAGGACTACTACCCTGGCAACATTTTCCTGCGGTCAGATCACCAGCGGCTGGCGGCCATCCTGCTGAATGCCGAGGGCCTCTGGCTGCTGTCCTACAATCTTTGCCCGGAAGTGCTGGAGCTGTACCAGCAGCCAGGAATCCTCATCGAGCAAGTGGACCGGATCAACAACATGGCCCAGCGGTACGAAGGCGGGGCCGTCTATCAGGAAGTGCTTATCTCCAACTACGACACCAGAAAGTCTGCCCAGGCACAACTGCATCTCTTTGAGCCTGCGGCGGAGGAAAGGAAAATACTATGGAACGGACTGTATTGAGAATTTTAGGCAAGAAAGGCAGGACTACCATCCCCTGGCCCATCCGGGCGGAGCTGGATTTCTGTCCGGGTGACGTACTGCTGTTCGAGTCCGATCCGCCCGACCGGGTGGTCATCACCCGGCTGGAAGTGTACGAACCGGAAGAAGTGGAAGAACCAGACCTCACCGGCGACATCTTTACTGAGGAATTTCACCGTCTGCCCCTGAGCCAGCAATACCGGCTGCTGGCTTCCCTGTTGGCGGATTTCCACTTACAGTGAGAAAGGAGACGTTATGGCAACCAGAAAAGAACCTATCGACATCGAATACGATGAACCCCAGCAAGAGGCTGTGTCCGATGCTGTGGAATCAAACGACCCCTACGAATCGCAAGACCCCGCAGACTGGGTGCCGCCCATGACGGTACGGATCTATCCCATCTCCAAGCCCAGGACCAAGCTGCTGGCCACCGCCAACGTGAACATCGCCAAGAGCTTCGCTGTCCAGGGGTTCCGCATCTACGACTCCAAAAATGGCCTGTTCGTGAAGGAACCCCAGCGCAGCTACGTCAAAAACGGCACGGAGATGACCTCTTCTGTCTTTTTCCCCGTCACCAAAGAGGCGCGGGACGCGCTGTACAGCCAGATTCTCAACTCCTACGAACTGGTCATGGAGCAGCAGGAGCGCCAGCATCCCCAGCAAAAGGACGAATTGGAAGAACTGCTGGAAGACGGCGATTTGCCCTTTGCACAACCTTATGAGGCTCCCCCTCCCCCGATGGACGAGGACGCCCCCGTTATGAGTATGTGACCCGCTCTCTTACGAGCAGAAAGGAAATACCATGACACACACCAAAAAAAGAATACTCGCAATGTTATTGGCAGTGGTGCTGATGTTCAGCGCACTGCCTTTTTCTGTTTCCGCCGATGAGGTTTCCAGCGCACTTTCTACGGAAAGCACCGTAGAGAGCCAGCCGAAGGAATCTCAGGCAGAGGATTCCGCTCCCAGTGGAGGGGAATCCTTAGAAAACTCCCCATCTGAAAACGGCAGTATCACCATCTCGGACAGCTCTGGGGACGTGCCTGTGCTTTACGCGCAGGACCCCTTCAACACGGTGAAATCCGAGGTGGAGGGCGGCACCAACTACATGACCAGTGTAGGCGTCACCCGGCAGGCCATTGTCCGGGAACTGGAGGCCCACGAAAATGATGACTTCTACCTCGGTACCAAATATGTGGGAGGCGACGCCCAATCTCCCAACGGGGACGCCTCCTACAACAGCGGCACCGTGGGCATGAACTGCGCCGGTTTTATCAGCTACGTCCTTCGGAAAGCCGGCTTGGACGCGGAAACTACCATGGAAATCATGCACCAGACGCCCGTGAATCAGTACGGTTCCGGCTTGCCTTACGACTGGCTGGCGGGGGCGTCCAACTACAAAAACCTTATTGAAAATGGCAATATCAGCGCTTACGCCTTTCGCACCAAGCAGGAGCTGCTGAGTTCCGGCTTGGCGGAAAAAGGCGACATCATTTTGATGTGGTGGAGCAACTCCCCTGGTGCCGATGGGGCGGACAATCACATCGGCTTCTTCTGGGGCGAAGCCAGCGACGATGACGTCATGTGGCACAGCGGCACAGAACCTGGCTCCGGCAACCAAATCTCCGCCATTACCCCTAAGACCCCGGGCAGCTTCTATATCCTCATCAAGATCGAGCCTTTGCAGCCCAAGGACTACCAAGTGACCTTGACCAAGACCTCCGCTGACGTATCCATCACCCAGGGCAACAGCGCTTACTCCCTGGCAGGGGCCACCTACAACGTTTACAAAGGTACCAGCGGCACCGGCGACGTAGTGGCAACCTTTACCACGGACGAGGCGGGCCACGCCACCCTGTCCACGCCACTGGAGGACGGCACCTACTCCGTCAAGGAGGTGACCCCGCCCAAGGGCTACAAGCTGGACGAGAAAATCTATACGTTCACCATCAATGGGGCGGATACCAGCTTGTCGGTGGAAGACGAGCCTGGGACTTTGACCCTCAAGCTGAAGAAAAAAGACTCCCAGACCGGCAGCACGCCCCAGGGCAATGCCAGCCTTGCAGGGGCCGTGTACCAGGTGAGCTACCAGCTTGGCGGCCAGACTGTGACAAAGGAACTGACCTCGGACGCCTCCGGAAACCTGGGCACCCTGGAGGGAATCCCCTTCGGCACCGTCACCGTGAAGGAACTCACCGCCCCAGAGGGGTACCGATTGGACACGGAAGTGCACACTTACACCGTGGACGGTTCCCAGCTTACCGGCGATACCTATACCTTAGAAGTGGATGACCTGACAGAAGATGTCCAGCGGGGTGGGCTCACCATCCAGAAGCTGGACAGCGAAACCGGTACTACTCCCCAGGGCGATGCATCGCTAGAGGGGATTTCTTTTGAGATTGTCAACAACTCCCAGAACACCGTGGTGGTGAATGGCAACACTGCCGCCCCCGGGCAGGTTGCCATGACCATTACCACCAATTCCTCAGGCGTGGCCACCACCGGGGAAAACGCCCTGCCCTACGGCGACTACACCGTCCGGGAGGTTTCCACCAACGATTCCATGCTGAAGACCTTCACCGAGGAAATCAGCGTCACCATCAACCAGGATGGGCAGATGCTGGAGTACGAAGCTGAAAACGAGGTAGTTCGGGGCGGCATTGACATTGAAAAGCAGGATAGCCAGATGGGAACCACGCCCCAGGGCAACGCCAGCTTTGCAGGGATTGACTTTGAAGTTATCAACCGCAGCGCCAACCCCGTGGTGGTGGGCGGCCAGACTTACGCTGTGGGCGAGGTGGTAATGACCATCACGACCGACGAATCCGGTACTGCAAGCACTGGCAACGATGCCCTTCCCTACGGCACCTACGAGGTCCGGGAGTCCCAGACTAATGAATCCATGTTGTTGACATGGGTTGGTCAAACGGTTACAGTTCGGCAGAATGGACATTCTGTGGCGGTCACCGCCGTGGATGAGGTAGAGCGTGGCGGTCTAGCTGTGGAGAAGCAGGACACCATCACCGGTTCCACTCCCCAGGGCGATGCGGATTTTTCCGGTATCACCTTTGAAGTCATCAACAACAGCCGCAACGCTGTCATGGTAGAGGGCCAGAAATATCAGCCCGGCGAGGTGGTCAAGACTCTAGTCACCGATAGCGAGGGTCAGGCCAGCACATCGGATGACCTGCTCCCCTATGGGGAGTACATTTTGCACGAGTCGGCTACCAACGAGTCCATGCTGAACACTGTTCCCGACCAAACCGTGCTCATTGAGGATGATGGGGTCATCTATGAGTTCACCTGCCCCAATGAGGTGGTTCGTGGTGACGTGCTCATTGAGAAACGTGACCTGGAATCCGGGTTGCTTACCCCTCTGGGCGGGGCCAGCCTGGACGGGACTCTCTTTGAAATCACAAACAAATCTAAGAACGTTGTGTACGTCAACGGTGCTCTCTACGCCCCCGGTGAGGTGTGCGCTACCATCGAGGTCAAGGACGGCATTGCCCAGACCGAGAACCGTGCGCTGC
>OIYW01000747.1_pt1 | contig 27115 bp, 27 predicted proteins | sample 1588351 | NCBI WGS metagenome assembly OIYW01 (sample SAMN03283268) | human gut metagenome | biome: human-associated habitat; material: feces | host: Homo sapiens | place: USA | collected 2013 | reverse complement strand
TCTCTTTTTTCCGCCGGGCCAGCTTCTTCTTGGAGGTGTTGTCCCGGCGTTTCTTTGCTGGGGCCGGAGGTTCGTCATCATCGTCAAAGGGCTTTTTTCCGTGGGCCTCCCGGTCTGCGTTTACCTCTTCCATCAGTTCTTACATTCACTTTACCATGAAGCTGAGAGACAGTCAAGGTTCGGGAAGATTTTCGCCAGATAGAAACCTGGAATACATAGGAGTTGGTACGCCATGACAGACGCAGACCCCTAATCAGATAGGCCAGAGGCAGCCTCTTTTTCCCAGTTGACACACCCCATATTTTAGGATAAAATAAAGCATATCTTACATTTCCCTAAAACAAGGAGGTTCTGGTATGGCATACATGGAGCGGGCGTTGGAGCGGAAGTTTCTGCACATGAGTTCCTTTTTCAAGGCGGTGCTGGTGACGGGCGCCCGTCAGGTGGGCAAGACCACCATGCTGAAGCATCTGGCGGAGGGGCAGAACCGCACCTATGTGACCATGGACAACACCATGGCCAGGACCCTGGCCCAGTCGGACCCGGTGCTGTTCTTCCAGACCTACAAGCCGCCTATCATCATCGACGAGATTCAGAAGGCCCCGGAGCTGTTTGAGCAAATCAAAATCATGTGCGATGAAAGCGAGGAACGGGGGCTGTTCTGGCTCACCGGTTCCCAGCAGTACCGGATGATGAAAAACATCCGAGAGACCCTGGCGGGCCGCATTGGGATTCTGGAGCTCTACAGCCTGTCCAAGGAGGAAGTGGACGGCACGGTGTTTTCCAACAAGATGGACTTCTCCCTGCCCTGCCTGCTGGAACGGCAGAAAACCGCCAAAAAGAATGACATTGTGGATGTGTTCGAGCACATTTGGCGGGGCGGGATGCCGGACGCTCTGCGGGCAGACCCGGAGCAGCGTCAGGAGTATTTCAACTCCTACATTGAGACTTACTTGATGCGGGACGTGGCGGAGGAAGGCGGGATCACCGACGTGGTGCGGTTCCGAAAGTTTCTCAACGCTTGCGCCGCCCTGACCGCTGAGCAGGTCAACTACCGAACGTTAGCCGAGGCCGCGGAGATCTCTCAGCCCACGGCAAAGGAGTGGGTGCGGATTCTCCAGGGCCTGGGCATTGTCTATCTGCTGCCCCCCTTTGCCAACAACGAGCTGAAGCGCCTGACCAAAACTCCCAAGCTGTATTTCTGCGATACAGGGCTGTGCGCCTACCTGTCCATGTGGCTCACCCGGGACACCCTGATGCAGGGAGCCGCCAGCGGCCATTACTTTGAGAACCATGTGGTGATGGAGCTGCTGAAGAACTTCTCCTACTCCACGGAGAAAGCGAATCTGACCTACTATCGGGACTCCAACGCCAAGGAGATCGACGTGATCGTGGAGGAGAACGGCATGATCCATCCCCTGGAAATCAAGAAGTCCGCCAACCCCGACCGCCGGGAGGTCAAAAAATACCAGGTGTTGGACAAGACAGGGCTGGACCGCGGCAGCGGCGGTATCGTCTGCATGTGCGAGGAAGTCATCCCCATTGATGAGAAAAACTGTTTTATTCCGTGCAATCTTCTGTGAGTGATGACACGCGGATAATCGCTGCCTCAAATAGTCCAATGATTCTAATCTGATTGCAAAAAGCTCCCTGGCATCTTTCTGCCCATGTTACAACACATTGGGCAGAAAGTTCCAGAGGGCTTTTTTCTTGTCAATTAAGTAAAATATTGATACAGATTCTTATTGCACTGCACAGCGTCCCGCTTACTGATGGTCACTGGCGACAGCCCAATCTTTGCAAAGGCATCCATAACCTCATCCATTCTCCGGCATTGCATCGCCTTCTGGGCTTGTAAAAGTGACTTCTTCTCCGGTATCAAATCCAGTAACCGGAGCATCCGGCGCCTCAACCTTGGATCACAGATTTCTCTTTGGATGAGTTCAACAGCAGTTCCCTTTTTGTAGCTGTCTCCATACGGGACAATCTTCTGAAAGACACCCAGGAAGACCTCTTGGCTGTGGTCATACAGAAACAGCAGTTGTTCTTCTACTTCGTCTTTTCCGCAGGCAGTCCGAACCGCCCTTGCGGAAGTCAGCCTGATTTCCACCCGCAACACACCCTTTGCGCGATCCAGCAAAGGAGCCGCATCCTTTCCCAACTGTTTCTCCAGCAGCGAGCGCAGGTCATATGCCATAAACATGGTATCGTTACTGTTCCCCTCCAGGCAGAAACTGTTGTGGGCCGAGAAGCACGCATAGCTGACCGGAGAAAAATGTTTTACCCTACCAAGCCTTCGCAGGACACGCAGATATGCCGATACCCTGGCTTGATCTCCAATGGGGAGGTCCGCTGTCATCGTCACCCCAGTTGCGGTAAAAGCTTCCAGGCTTAATTGTCCACCAAAGTATTTGCGAACCTTCCGATTCAACTTTTGGAGAGCATCCCATGGGTCGAACAGCCTTTCCCCTATCATCACGGCTGTGTTGATGACAAGCCGCACTTTTTTCTTATATTGGCTTTTCCGATAGACCACCGTAAGTCCCTTGTGGCTGAGTGACCGGTCCACATACTCATCCCCATCGCCAGGGTCAAGTACTTTCTGAACCCGCGTAAACAGCCGTTGGAATTCTTCTCCATCCACTATCCTTGTAAGCTCAAAAACAGGATTGATGTGCATCTTTGATTTCCCCCATCCGTAAAATAATATTACAAAATGGTTGTAGGATGGAAGTCTTTTTACCGAGAGATTCACGAGATACCCGGATTATCTTGCTTCCCACTGTATCCTAGTGGGTGTCCTGGCAACAGGTATAATCAAACTCAGTTACCATCTCCGACTGCTTTAGGGGGAAATTTGAAAACAAATGAACGGTGCAATCGTGGCGAAGAAGTCGAGCTCTACCAATCGCTTGCTCCAATTCGCTTTCGATCATCCAGAATTGGACCGACCTCAGGTTTTCATCTGCAAAGGTATTAAACCAAAAACGATATCCATTGTGCTCCACCCTCTGCATCGTCATTTCCTCGTCTTCATCAAAATCAAGTCCAATGCTATGCGCAACAAGCTTATAAAGGAAGGGTGCGTGATACGGCGTCCCAATGACTAGGATATCATCACCTTCTAACGAGTTACTTCCCTCCGTGTTGCCAAAATGCAACTGGCCGATATTTTGATTCATAAAAGTGATAACATGGCTCTCCTCCATGTCAAAATGGTACATCAATCGCTGTACAACTCCTTTGTCGTTCGCAATACTGGAACGGCTCATAGAACGCTCCGGATACTGTAGAAGTTTTCCTTTATACTTTGCTTGTTTGCATTGATGGTAATCCATGTCCACATCGTCAAGAAATTGTTCGCAAATCGTTTCATCCGCAGTAGCGGACACAAGAATATATTTCATGGATTTAAAAGTATCAGGTCTAATGAATACGACGGTGTCCTCCGATATTTTATCCTCTTCTGAAGCCCGTCGTATGTAATATTTTTCAGCCATACAAAACTGTGAAATATCAAATTGAAAAAGTTCTGCTTCCTTGTTAGATTTATCAACAATATATTCAAGTCGATCCAACTCTATACAGGCATTTACCTTTGCGTGCTGTAGCAATTCTTTAATTTTTTGGCGAAGGTACTTATCGTGTGTCTTGCTAGACAATTTTTTCAGCGATGATAGTGGAATTTCATACTGTGATGTAATCAAAGATTTAAAGAATATATCTTCATCTATGATACAAACATCAAATTCTTCAAGTCGCACCTCATCCATCATTAACATATAGCGATGCGTTGTAATTAAAGAATCATGAGACTGTTTCACTTTTTCTTTTTGATCCATATATTTTCGCAAAGCTGGGCATTTCTCTTTTTTTAATATTTCTTTAATATAATGATCTACTTCCCCACTTTTCCCAATCTTATACAGTTGCTGAATATGCTTCCAATATGGATATGGTATCTTCTCTTTGATAGATTCCAACGATGGAGTTACACAAACCGAAAGCCCCTTTTTCTTAGCTTTACTGTGAATCTCATTCTTTAATAAGTTCGTGGGAGCAGCTATTAAAAATCGCACATTGGGATGTTCCTCCATGATTCTCAGATAGCTATAAGTTTTCCCAGCTCCCGTTTGTGCAGAGATAATGGTGAAATTTGCGGTACTGGAAGTGAGCGCCTCGGAAAGCTTATCATAAATATCCTCCTGCACCTCTTCCAAGGGATAGTAGGTCTCCTGATACTCTGCAATTTTCTCCATTCGTTTTCTTGGCGGGTGAGCCGTGACCAGGATATTTTTACCATGCTCACACTCGTCTTTATAAGGGCAAAATGTATTACATCGCTGCGGATAATACCCCTGCTCAATGTTATACTTCGCATCTGCTAACCACTTCTCCGACTTATCAACGTAGTAAGGGGATTTTGAAATTATTTCGTAAAACCAGGGATATCCTGACTCCACTTGAATCAGGTTATTTAGTATTCCAAATATCTCTCCATGATGCAGGCGTCTGTCTCCACTTTGGAATTCTCGAAACAATCTACAGACTGATGGAATATCATCTAAAACAGACGACCGATAGGGTTTATGTTGCTTTACGGCAAGGCCACCTTTTGCGCCCTTGCCGACAGAAACCATTCTGGTGCAACCTCTCATTTCTATTTTGTAATAGCGTGAAAATGGGGGATTTTCACCATCGTCCTTTTTATACATAATAGTGGTTGGCGAAATCCCCCCATTTTTTAGTGTTTCAGGGAGAACTGCACCATCGGCTTCTGTCGGATGAATTTGCCCATCAAATTCATCCGCTTCATCTACTACCGTTACACTCAGATTTCCTCTACCCGTCAATGCAATACCGGTTTGGTCGGAAAGTGTTCTCACATGTTCCTTCAAATGCTTTGATCCTTTTTCCCTTCTGAGATAGGAAGTGAGATTACGAACTAGCGATTCAAGGTCAATCGTGGGTATTGACTCATCGAAATACAACAGTCGTTTCCCACCAAAGTACATTTTGGAAACGTCTTTGTAGCAAGATGGATCCGCTTCTGAGAAAATCTTACCCAAAAATATTTGCATCGCTGTTGCAACAGATTGGTCAGGGATAGCAATATCGTTTAAGAATACCGTCCGGAATTTCGGGTGATCCGGCTGACTGCTCATGGATTGATATGCGAATAAGATGGGAAGGTCGTACTCCTCTGCCCTGGCTTTGATATCATCAAAGGTGACCATATTTTTTTGTTTATCATTATCAAAGTCCAAAGCAATAAGTTGCTGCTGCTCAAAGTTTTCCTTACAGCGCCGGCCGTTGGAGAACGCTGCGGGACAAAACGCATGTCCCTCTGCTCCGACCATTTCTGCAAAGGTTTTCATTTCCTTGGGAGTGTTTATCTCCTTAATACACTGAGCAATCCGGTTATTGATCTTCTTTATGTCTGTCTTAGATGGTTTGCTGGTGTATCCGATTGGATCAAACGATACTCTTATTTTTTTCATTAAATTCACTCCTTGTGGATTTTTTTATATTCATGTAGGAGTGAATTCACAATTTAAAAATGCAAAAAAAGAGGACAGCCGCAGCTATCCTCTCTCTTTCTCCCCGCAGGCGCCGAGGGGCAGGGGTTTATCCCCTGGCAGCTGGGTTCCCAGTGGCTTCTGAGCGGGGCCCTTCTTTCACTTTCCGGTAGAAGGTGGCCTTGCTCATCCCCAGCCGCCTGGAAGCTTCCGCTGCGGTGAGTTCCCCTCGCCTCCACCGGGCCACAATCTCCTGGAAGCCGGGGTGCGTCAGTGGTTTCCTGCCCTTGTACCTGCCCTGCTGCTTGGCAATCTCAATGCCCTCCCGCTGCCGCTGGAGGATGTACTCCCGTTCCAGCTCCGCCACGGCTCCAAAGACGGTGAGCATAAACTTGCCGGTGGGTGTGGTGGTGTCGATGGCCTCCTTTTTGGAGACAAATTCCACCCCTTTGGCGGACAGCTGCTCCATAAGGTTCAGCAGGTCTCGTGTGTTACGGGCAAACCGGCTGATGGACTCCACAATCACGGTGTCGCCCCGCCGGACGTAGGCTATCATCTTCTTCAGCTCCGGGCGGTCGGTGTTCTTTCCACTGGCCTTGTCGATGTACAGTTCCTCCACGCCCAGCTGTTCCATCATCACCTCCTGGCGGATGGTGTTCTGCTCCTGGGTGCTCACCCGGATGTAGCCAATCTTCATTTTACTCCCCTCCCTGTCGCAATAGGATAGTCGTGAGGTGTGAGACGTTTCAAAAGGCACGATACGACCCTAACGACACGGTTTGCCGCCGTCTCATACAGGTGTAGCCTATTGAGACCCCTGACCGCCTGCTCACATTGAGAGGATCTCCAGGAATTGCTGCTCTGTCAAAATCGGGAGCCCCTTGACTTTGGCTTGGATCAGCTTTACCCCCGGCTTCTCCCCGCAGATCAGCAGGTCCGTCTTTTGTGTCACGTTGCGATCAGGGATTGCTCCTAGGCTTGCCAGCTTTCGATGAGCCTCTCTCCGGGTAAAATGCTCCAGCTTGCCGGTGATCACCACCACCTTGCCCTCCAGGGGACTGGGGCGTTTGCCACAGGGCACCGTTTTTCCGTCGGGGAAAGTTTTGTAAATATTCTGCATGGTATTCTCCTTTTCAGTTTAGTCCGCTTCCGTGAACACAGGCTCCACGTCAGCGGCATGGACGATATCCATAAACTGCCGGCCAAACTCCCGGACCTTTTCCGCCTCCTCCGAACCCAAAACCTCAACCGCGTCAAAATGGAACAGAGCATAGGGTTTCCCCTCCCGGCTGGTGGCCTTTTCCAAGGTGATCTTGGTCACTACACTGCTGAGAGGCGTCAATCGGCTCACCAGGCGGGTGGTGTATTTCAAGAACAGCTTCTTGCTGGTCACTGGCACCCGGACCAGCAGGGGGAACACACTGCCCGGCCTCAACAGGAACAACAGCACCGATTCCTTACAGGCTTTGGCGTTGCTCTCCCCATCCTTGCTGCCAAAGTCATTGCAGGGACAGTGGGCACAGACCTTTCCGTCTGCGGAGATCAGGCTGTCCTTGCTCAGGCAGGTGGGCGGCATCCCTTCCACAGGGTCCGAGGTTGCCCAATATGCCCGGGGCGTCATGTAGTCCAGGATGATGCCGGTGAGCTCCTTTTCCGCCTCCTCCCCGGAGAGCCCCGGCACCGAGAACACAGTGGAGCCGCCGGAGGGGGATTTGACCATATCGAAGAGGTGGAAGCTCAAGGGCTGGTGCTTCAGGTTCTCCTGGATGAGTTCCAAGGCGTTGCTGTTGAGGGCCAGGTACTGGGAAGTGCCCGGCTCTCGTTCAGACAATGCTTGGACTTTGGTATTCATGCGGGCTTTCAAATCGGTGGTGTCCATCTTCTCAACCTCCTAGGGAGCGCACGGTCTTGATAGCAAACCGGCGGTATGACGTTTGATTGGCGTACTTCTTGAACAAGGTGGGGTGCTCTGCTTTGAGGGTCTTGGTATCCAGCCGCTCTTGGGTGACGCTCTTCCAGGTAACAACCCTGTTCCCGGCTGTGCCTATCTCATGGTCTCCCAGCATCTCCTTGAGCAGATTCTCCGCCTCCTGTTTCCGGGCTGTGCTGTCCTCCAACTGCCGGCAGGCCTCATCGTACTGGGAGAGCAGCTTCTGGGCTTTCCCCGGCAGGGCGATTTCAGACTGGGGAACGCTGTTGGGGAACCGTTCGGCAAGGAACCTGGCGGAGGCGTTGGAACCATCCAGGGCCGGGGGCGTACCATCTTGTACATGACGCCAGAAATCCTCTTCCAGGGAAATCAGCATGGCGATCAGTTCCTCGTCCCGCTCCACAAACCGCCAGCGGAAAGTATTGCCGCCGATGAGCACAGCGATGTAGGCCCCCTGATAGCCTGTCACCGCCATGTAGTGCTGGATCTGGATCATGTACTCGTCCGGAATGGAATCTTCCCACTCTCCCGCCTTGTATGCCGAAGCTGTCTTGGCCTCGAAGATACAGGGGCCATGGACGGGATCTTCGCAGAGCCCATCTACATTGGCCAGCATGAAAGGGTGTTCCTCACTCTGGTAGAGGGCGCTGGGCTTTGTCACGGAAATTCCCGTGCGCTTGGTAAATTCCTCCCGCACCAGGGATTCCAGCAAATTGCCCCAGTAGGCCGCCTCCCCCGCTTCTTGGGAAGGCAGCTGGCCGGTTTTCTCCATCCACAACTCCACCGGGGATTTGTACCGGCTGACCCCACAGACCACTGAGGCGTCCGACCCGCCGATCCCGGCCTTCCGGTATTCCAGCCAATCCTCATAGGGAAGATTCCCGGTGGATACCAACACGTTCGCTGTCATACGTTTCCTCCAATCTGTACGGTTTTGGGATGTTTCTCAACTCCTCCCTTAGCTTCCGGTAAAGGTAGGGGCGCAGCGGGCCAAGGCTGGATTCGTATTCCTCCACCGAGAGGATCAGGCACACAGCCAGGCTCTGGTAGAGGTCGTCGTACTCCAGCCGGATTTGACGGACCCATCCGCGATGGCGGCGAAGCACAGTATCGATGCAGCACAGGTTCTCCTCCACCACACGGTTGCGCTGGGCAATGGAATACTTGTCTCTCATGAGGTTTCTCTCCTTTCGAAACGGGGCGTCCAGAACCGGCAGTAGTCGGTGTTCCATCCCTCGTAATACCGGGGGAACGAGTAAGGACGGGCGTTGTAGTGTGGGTTGCAGCAGTGCTGCCGCAGTTTCCGGCAGGGCAGTCTGGATTCCCGGTCTTTGGTTTGATACGAATAAAGGCACAGGTCACAGTGTTTGTTCAAAGACATCCCTCCTGTTATATAGAAAAGGGCCGGGGCGATGGTTCCCCGGCCTTCTCCGCTTCCATTTCCACATCGCTGAAATCCTCAGCTTCCAAAACAATCTTCCCGGCACGGTACCGGCTGCGAACGGCGTCCTTGGCTGTATAGGCGTCCTCCGCTTCCACCGCCACCACCCGGACAAGGGTTTCTCGAATCGTGACATTCCACCACACGGTTTCCCAATCTCCTATATCATAGGTTGAAACAGCTCATCACGCTGCCAGTACCAGTTCGTAGGCCTTGTCGATGAGAGGATTGCCCTCCATGGTGCGGGCGAAAAGGTTCTCCCGGTAGTTGGCTGTCTCCCGCAAAGGTTTGGCGTGGGTAGCGAAGTCGCTGATGGCGTTGAGAAACCGGTAGGCGTTCTTCTCCACATAACGGAGATCGGGGGCGTCAAAGTACCGGCGCTTCATATCTTCCCGCAGGCGGGTCATGTTCTTCCGATGGGTGTCTGTGGGCTGGTCGTCCATAGGCAGGAGCAGGTCGATGTAGTCCAGCACTTTCTGGTCGGACAGCTTGGTTTTGGACAGGCGGGAAAACTCCATCCCCAGCTGGCCCATGTACTTCTCCGCCAGAAGCAACGTGTTGTAAGCCTCGTCCATCTTCCCAGCAAGATCCCCCACATGGATGGTAGACCACACTCGCTTCGCGGAGGACAGTGCCAAGTTCAAGGTATTCTGGCACACCACGCGAACGGGGGTCATAGCCACTTTGATGGACCCGCTGCCATCATGGGAACTGCTGAACACCAGGTAAGGATCGATCTGGTCGCCTTCGATGATGTACTTATCCGGCAGTTTGGCAAGGAGCCAGATCTTCCTGCCGTTTTGGAGGGAACCGGCGGTCTCGTACTTGACCCCCTCCCCCAGCAGCCCGTCGGTAAAGGCAAAAGCTTCCTCATTTTGTACCACCCGGTACCGGTCCGTGACCACTCCCAGCACCTGGTTGTCCACATCCCGGAGATTGGCTTTGTATCCGAGGACTGGGACATTTCCTGTGGTCATGATGGGCTGCTGGACTACCTGCCAATCCAAGCCGGACAGTCGCAGCGCCTCATCGGAACTGAGCGCAGATTCCACCCGGACTCCCAGGCCGTGCCACGGGGCTTGACGGACATAAAACATGGATTCTACATTAGCTGCCATTGTTCGCGCCTCCTGTAAAGTTGATTAAGAACGAAAAGAAGGGCCCCCACAGGGAGCCCTCCTTTGCTTAGTGCTACAGTATGTTGTTGGTGACGTTATCCTCCTCCATTTCTGCGACGCCCTGCAAGGCGGCCAGTACCACCGTAGCCACCAGCAGGATGATTTTGAAGATATGATTTTTTGCCAAATACTTTCCTCCCTTCGCTTTGCGTTCTAAAGAGAGAATATATCATTGAAAGTGGAGGGGATGCTGAGGGATGGGAAAGCCTGGAAAACCCATCCTTCGTTCATCCGTTCGTCCAGCTAAGCAGGGTATATGGTTATAGCCGTTGGCGCTCATTTTTCCACCCTGAGATAGTGACCTTTGCAAACGAACGACCAAACGGATAGCCCCCCATGCAGCTATTATCAATTCATCTGTCGCAAGGCGGAACCGAGGCTCACTACACATCTATGACACCTATAGAGGCAAGTGTCATTCGACCATAGTCTGGCTCAAAATACTCGCATGCTACTTCCATTGGCTTTTTCGGACTTTTATGGAAAACACACTTTGCGATATAGTCTTTTTTTATATCTTTCAATGACCCATTCCATCTGTCACAAAAACAGCAATACTGGTAATCGAGTTCTTTCGCTATTACTGCCGTTTCACTATACCGTTTCATCGACTGTTGATGTTTACGCTTTAAGGCCTCCTGCTCCTCCGGGACCTCTTGTTTCACTGGGGCTTCTCGTTCCTCCGGAATCTCCTGTTTCTCTGGAACCTCTTGCTTCTCCGGGGACTCTTTACCTTCTTGATTCTCGCAAACTATCTCAATCGGTCTCTTATATTTCCCGTCTAATGTTCCATTGTATTTTCTAGACTTATGCCCCCCATCGGTTGGTGGAAAAAGATAATTATACGTATCTTTTCCATTTATATTTGTTTCCCTTACCACCAAAAACATCCATACTCCTAGAAGGAATTCAGAAAAACTAACTCTTAGGGGTTCCTCTAATAGATTATCAGAAAGCTCCTCTTTTTTTATTGGACGATCCTTTCCGTTAATATAAAACAGACTTTGTTTATCGATAGTGTTATCGTTCTGAAGAATATACAAAATAGCACAAACAGCTTTTTCGAGCTTATCAATACTTTTTATATTCCAACCGTCCACTAATTTCTTTGTTTTATCTAAGCATAGTTGATATATTTTATCAATGCTACATTTTTCTAGATTAATCAAAAGATCATCATAACTTTCATACACAGCATATGACGGATTTCTCTTGCAGCTCAAATATGCAGAAACTGAAGCTTTCTCGGAAGAAGAATATCCGGTATCCTTGTTGTGTCTGCTTAATGCAAATGCATCCAACGAACAATTTGGATTTACAATATCAAATAATAATCGTACAAATTTTACATCACTATATTTTGAATCGTTATGTGCCTTTGACAATCTCACAGATTTCGGAATAGCGATATCCCTTATAAGAGATAAAAATACGCCCTGGGTTAAGACTAACTTATTACAACCGATGTTATCCATTTTTTCGCACTCCTTTCCATCATATACCTGCGATTTTGCAGCCAAATCGCAACAAAAAAATGTTAACCTCGTTAACGGTTTACGCGTTAACCTTGTTAACCGCATAATAGAGTAGCAAGAAGAGAAGGTCCTAAACGAATCGGGTCGTCTCGCTCGCCAAGGGAAAGTTCAAGGCTTCCGAGTCGGCCATTCCATAATAAGGTGACAGGTGACAGCCATTTATTTCCCAAACCTATTATAACCCAGAAAGGAGGTTCTGCGCAATGAATAAACCTTTTTCTGAAACCTTATGACAAACAGAGTCATCGGGAGATCTACGATACGCCCCGCAAGAAGTAGATCCTCCCTCATCTCTAACTCTGGGACATCAAAAATACATTAAATGAAAAGGAGCATGATGTTATGAACCACTACTACGATTACCCCCAAAACAGCTTCGCGAACTCAGAAGAGGGCTCTGTCGAATTGATTGGGATAAAATCCAAGCTGGAGGAATTCGACGCCTTAAACGACGAAATCCACCGTAAGAAGAAGAAACTAAAAAAATTAAAGAAGAAGGGAGGAAAGGGAAAGAAGAAAGCGAAACGCGAAATAAAGGAACTAAAGATTATGATATCTAATCTTGAGAACCAGATATTGCAATATAGAGCCTCCATTAACTTCTTAGGGCAATTAGCTGTGTATCTGTACTCCAGCATGAACCAGAGAACGCCCTCATATGAACAACCTCAATCTTTTCTCTTTAATGAGAAGGTCCGCAGAGTTCTACCACAAGTCCTTGGCGTTGCATGTGGCACATTGGCATCCAACGTCATCACGGGAAAAGGTAAGTTGAAATTGCCTTTTGGGAAGTAAAAGAAACATCTTAATGGCTGGGAGGAAAACTCCTCCCAGACCATTCCATATGATTCTCCTCTTCTGCCAGATGCCGCCAAACAGCAATACCTCGCACTTCCTGCGAATTATATCAGTGTCACAAAATCAAGAGAATCATATGGTACCTCAACTTAATCTTCGACTTGAAAGGTGGATATACTATGGATTTGGAAAGGAAGCTAGCAAGGAAAATTCAGAGAACTATTGAAAACTGTTATCAGCATTTTAATGTATTTATAAAGCTTGAAATTTTCCTCTACGACAAAAAAACCGAAAACTTCGTTTATCTTTTGTTGCCAAAAGCTGGTACAAAAAAGATTGCGATTTTTCGCCATGCTGAAGATGTCCAAATTGCCATGAACGAGAGACGACTTAAACCCTTTACTAAGGAAAATCGCCTTTTCCTTGCCGTATCTTCCGGTAAGAATCCGCCGATAATCGGTTTCGACCAAATGCTAAACAACCCCATATTCCGGCACAATCCTGACAAACTTTTGGTCTGTTTGGGATATGATATGTTGAGCACCCTGTTTGTTATAGATCTAGCAGACATGCCCCATGCCATGTATGTCGGAGCAACTAACTCGGGAAAGAGCATGGGCTTGATCTGCCTAGTCTTGAGCCTGATTTCTCATCAGCCTATCAACAAGGTCAATCTTGTGCTATGTGACATGGGCGGAAAATCCCTGGACGTGTTTGAGGGCGTTCCACATCTCTCTCACCCCATTGTAAACGACGAGGTGACTGGAGCTCATGTGATTGATGCCATCCACCAAGAAATGAACCGCCGCCTAAATGCTGATATGGAGGAAATCGCCCCTTTACCAGCAATCGTATGCGTGATTGATGAGTTCGTTTCATTTATGGATCGCACAAAAAAACTGCCAGACGGGGCCAATGTTGCTAGTCAGATTACTGACATTCTCCGTCGTGGAAGAAAGGCGAAGATCCATATGGTTTTAGCCACACAGGATACTAAAGTCAACTCAATGCGTGTAGATACCGGTAATATCACCACACGTATGGCTTTTAAGTGCGCGTCATACCAAGCATCATGCAACATTCTGAACTGTAGGGGTGCGGAACGGCTCTCAGGGAAGGGGCAAATGTTATATATCTCAGCCGATAATCCAACTCCTACCTTCATTCAAGGGGCCTACATATCGCCTCAGGAGGTCAAGGAACTTGTCTCGTCAATTTCCTCACAGTCTTTCGATTCCAGCCACAAATTTTCGATACCAGAAGGTTTTGAGGACTCCAAGGCACCTGGAGACACGGCGTCTGTCCCCCACATGCCTAAATCATTGGTCACCGAGGAAGATCCCGAAAAAGCGCAAGTGGTCATGTGGGCTCTGGGAAATGATACCATTTCCACAGAGAAAATCAAAAAACGATTTTCCATAGGAAATCGGGCAAAAGGACTCATGAATTTTCTATCAGAGCAGAATATTGTTTCTGAGCCACATGGCAATCTCGCTCGCAACGTTCTTGTCAAACACCCTGACCAGCTTTCTGAAACCATCTTGGGACTTCTACACAGGTGTGGTTATTCCGATGAGGATATCGCAGCCGCAGTTGGAAATCAAAACTCTGAAAGCAGCCTGGATGCAGAAACCATCGAAACAATTCCACAGGAAGGTGGTTAACTTCCTTCGAATGGCTCGTCTTGTCACATATATATTCTCTGTCTGAGGTGATGACCATGCACAAAAGCATTCTTTTCCTGGAGAGCGCTGGAATGGGGAGTTCCGTATAGGGTGAGAGAGGCTTGCAGTGCATCTTCCTAGACTCAACCGCTATCATTCCAAAGCAAAGGAGGCTATCTCATGAACTCATGCAAAGTCGGCAGCATCCGACAGATCCACCAACGCCTGCTTGACGCAGGCTACAACGTCAGTGAGTACACGCTGCGGCTGTGGGTCAAGAATGGATTCATCCACGCCGTACATACCGGCACCAAAGCGCTCATCTCATTTGACAACGTAGTGGCGTTTCTAGAGGGGACGGGCAGCGGCCCGTTCCCCGCCGCTTAACAGCTTTCTGCCGCCCTGCAAATTCTTGTGGGGCGGCATCCTTATCTCTTTGCTTAGGAGGCACCACAATGGCCAGCATCAGAAAACGCAACGGCAGCTACCAAATCACCGTTTCCTGTGGATATGACATCCACGGGAAAAAGCTGCTGGAAACAACCACATTCACCCCAGATCCGTGCCTTACCCCCAAAAAACAGGAGAAAGCCGTACAGGATTTTGCCATGGAGTTTGAGGCGAAAGTCCGCAACGGCATACTTCTCAGCGGGCGGAAGATTATCCTGCAGGAGTACGCTGCCCGATGGATCGACGAATACGCCAAGCCCAATCTCCAGCCTGGGACTGTTTCCAAGTACCAGGAGGAGCTGGAAAACAAAACCCTTCCCGCCCTGGGCCACTACAAGCTGTCGGAGCTCAAGCCCCATATCGTCAACGCTTTCTTCGTTTCACTCAGTAAAGACGGCGCCAGGAAGGACGGTAGGCCTGGGGGTTACAGCAAGGGCAGCATCATGAAAACCCGGAACGTCTTATCATCCATTCTGCGGACCGCTGTACAATGGGAAATCATCGATTCCAACCCATGTGACAAAGTCCAAATGCAAAAGATGGACGTAGCCGAGAAGGTATCTTTCTTTACCCCAGAGCAAACCATTCGTTTTCTGGAGTACATTGAACAGCCTTACACCGTCCAGGTTAAAGGGCACAAGCGTGTGGATGACACCGGCAAGCCCTATCAAGTGGGGAATTACACCTTATCCAGGTACATCCCCGAGCAGATCCGGCTGCTGTTCAACCTGGCCATCTATGCCGGCCTACGAAAGGGCGAGCTCCTGGCTTTGGAGTGGGATGACATAGACTTTGGCCAGGACACCATCAGCGTCACCAAGTCCGTCGCCGTGGTCAACAAGGAGCAGATTATCAAGCGGCCCAAGACCAGGACCTCTCACCGCGTGGTGACCATTCCCCACTTTCTGGCAGAACGGCTCCAGGCCCTGAAAGAGCAGCGGGAAGATTTCATCGTCCAGGTAGGGGACTACTGGCAAGGCAACCAATGGGTCTTCATTCAAGAAAACGGCAAGATGATGAACTACAGCACACCTTATCAAGCTTTTCACGATGTTATCGTCCGGTACAACAAAGGAAAGCCGCCCCAGGAGCAGCTTCCCCAGATCCCCTTCCACGGGCTGCGGCACACCTCGGCCACGCTGCTGATTGCCAACCACCAGGACCTAAAAACCGTATCCAAGCGGTTGGGGCACGCCCAGACCTCCACCACCATGAATATCTATGCCCATGCCCTCCAGCAGGGGGATAAACAGGCCGCCAACGCACTGGAAACCATGCTCAAACCAAAATCTTGATTGCAACACGCCGCCGAAACCTCCCTCATCCGTGAGGATAACTCGGCGGTTTTTCATTCTTAAAAGCCCGTAGTAGTCAAATAGTAGTCAAATGGCTTTTTCCAGAAAAGCAGACTTTTGACAAGGTGGCGAAAACAAAAGAAAAAGCCCTGAAATCTTGCGATTTCAGGACTTTTCTTGGAGCTGCTAACCAGATTTGAACTGGTGACCTCGTCCTTACCAAGGACGCGCTCTACCGACTGAGCCATAGCAGCACATGGCGACCCGGAACGGGCTCGAACCGTCGACCTCTAGCGTGACAGGCTAGCGTTCTAACCAGCTGAACTACCGGGCCATCTGTGGGACGTCCACCGGATAACCCATCCAGCTTTTCCCTTGTGCACGGAACATCTCCGAGCGACGTGTGCTATTATACAATACCCAAAGCCGGTTGTCAACCCTTTTTTTCGCCAAGGAGGGCAAAATTTTTCCAGGCAGCCCAACGGAGGCTTTTCAGCTTACCCCACCCACTGCAAAAGCTCAGCGTCCGTAGTGGAGGGCTTGACGTAAAACCGGTTCAAAGCGTACAAGCTCTCTGGCACCCGGGGCAAAAGCCTCGCCTTCCCCGGGTGGATGGTGAGGGTGCACTGTACCCCGTAGGATTGAAGGAGCTTCTCGCTGCGGGCGTCATAACTCCCGCCAGGATAGGACAGGGCGGTCACGGCCTGCCCGGTGGCCTCCTGCAGTTGGGAGCGGGAACGCTCCAAGTCCGCCAGCAAGGCCTGGGCATACTCCTCCTCGGTCTCCCAAGGCTGGCGCAGGATGTTGGGCCGCAGGCATTTTCCGCCGTCCACGGTCTCAAACGCGCACCACTGGTGCATGTCATAGGTATGGCTCTGCAAAGAAACCAGGCCGGAGTCCGCCATCTCCCGAGCCTGTTCCCATGTGAAGTGAGGCGTCATGGGAAGGCCGGTATCTTTATAGGTATTCTTGCCCACCGAAACCCCAATGACAAACACCGTGGCTTTCATCTCAAATTCCTTTAACAGGGGAAAGGCCAGCTCATAGGTGCTGCTGTACCCGTCATCAAAAGTCAAGCACACCGGCTTATCCGGCAGGGGCTCTCCCCTGGTGGCAAAGGCAATGAGCTGTTCAATGGAAACCGTGTGGTATCCCTCTTTGCGCAGAAGCTCCAGCTGCCGCCGGAACTGCCCCACCCACAGGGTATCCTGGCCAATGGCAGGATCGCCCGGCTCCTCCACCAAATGGTGATACATCAGGATGGGGACCTCTGTAAATTGGGGCTGAACCCCCTTATCCGCCGAGGCCATCCAATTGATGCCTGTAAGGCCCTTTGCCTGGACGGCAAGCCCACAGGTCCCCACCAAAAGAACCAGGGACAAAAAAGCGCACAGGGCGCGCCTGCACAGGTTTCTTCTCATTTCACGCATTCTCCTTTTCTTCTCCCACCCATTTGGGAGAGGGGCACTCTGCCTTTGATTATAAAAGCATCTCAAGGCTTTGTCAAATGGAAGGAACTGGGCAAGCCGGCCTCTTGGGCAGCAAAAGGGGCGCCATTCCCTTTGGGAACAGCGCCCCTTTCTGGTTACAGGGCACAAAAACCGTACGGTATATTATTGAATGTCCAGCCTCCGGCTGGTAGGAACGGTGGTGGGGTTCTTCTTGGGCAGCGTCAATTTCAGCACGCCGTTTTCGTAACAGCCGCTGATCTCCTCGCTCTTGATGTTGGAGATGTTAAAGCTGCGGCTAAAAGACCCATAGGAGCGTTCCCGGCGCACATAGCTGTTTTTGTCATCCTTTTCCTCGGTCTCCGTATTCCGCTGGGCGGAGATCGTCAGATAGTCGCCGTCAATGTCCACAGCGATATCCTCCTTCTTCATGCCGGGCAGGTCGGCCTCCAGCTCATAGTGGTCGCCTTTGTCCTTGATATCCGTGTTAAACCCACTGCTCATATCGCCGAAGAAGGACTTCTCCCAATTTTCCAGCTCCCGGAAGGGATTGTACGCCAAATGGTTTCTGCGTTCAAAGGGCATCATATCAAACATACTCATACATCATACCTCCTAGAAAAACCGATTGTGTCAATTGTATCCTGAAAGATGAACTTGTAATCTTACCACTGGGGTTCTACTTCATTGTGCTCGCCTTTCTTTCTGTTTCTGGTATCTATTGTAGGCACGGTATATGAAGAAATTATGTTAACTTGATGAACAAAATGTGAATTTTAGCACTCGTTAAAATTGAGTGCTAAAATTTTCAGATTTCATCAAGCTATACGCTCATTTTATCCCAGAGTTTTCCCAGTTGCTTGGCCAGGAGGCCCACAAACACAGCAGCGGCCACTGTCCCCTCGCGCACACCCTGCACCTGCCCTGTAAAGAGCAAGGAAAGCACACAGGCCGCTGCCACCAGCGTCACATCGAACCCCACCTTCATATAACCGAACTTGGCCTTGGGGATCACCTGGCAGAGGGCTAAAACCACGCCTTCCCCTGCCAGGACCACCACACCGGCTTTCACCTCCATGCTGACTCCAATCGCCACCAAGAGAATTCCCGCCAGACACGCCAGACATTGCTGCATGTAATTGACACAGGGGAGCCCCTGCACGGCCCAAACGCCAAAATCTGTGAGATATCCAAAGAAAAAGGCAACCGGCAGCTGCATCAGCTGAATGAGCTGGTACTTCTTCCGCAGAACCGCAATTTGAATCACAATAAACACACAGTGCATGACAATCGTCGCCGTTCCCACTGTCAACGGCGTAAACCGGCTGACCGCATAAGGGACGCTGGAAATCGGGGACGTCCCCAGGTTTCCCTTAATGGAGAAGGCCACTCCAAAGGCCATAACAGTCAAACCAGCCAACAAAAGGATATACCGCTTGATCAAACTCACAATATCCCGCCGCAAAACGCACCCTTCCTCTCAGTTTTTTCTTTTTTATTATAGCATATGGGGATGAACTGTCAAAAAAGCGAACACATTGCATCTTTTTTCAAAAAAGCAATTGACAATTCCTCTAGGAGATGATAAAATAAACAAGCAAAATTTGAGATAGGGGTATAGCTCAGTTGGTAGAGCAGCGGTCTCCAAAACCGCGTGCCGAGGGTTCAAGTCCTTCTGCCCCTGCCAAAAAACCGGCGAAAACACTGGGTTTTCGCCGGTTTTCTTTTTGCATGTGTTGCATGGCTATGTGGTGCAATTGGGGTTCAGATTTTGGTTTTCCCCACCGTCCGCATCTGCTGCACCCCTCTCCAGCACCCGGAACGCACCCGGTTTCGCCTTTTTTTGGCTTTTCCGGGTGCGTTTTTCTCTTTTTCGCTGTTTTCTGGCCGCAAAATTTTCGCCTTGGTTTTTGTGCAACCTGCCACATAGTGTTTACAAGTTAAAGCCGTCGGTGATACCATGTAAACGAGAGGTGTCCTTTTTAACGTAGTACAACTCGGTAATCTGCGAGGTGGAGTGCCCCAGCAGGTCAGCCACCTGGCGTGGCGTTAGGGATTTAATGGTGCCGTCCTCTTGTTTTATGCCATTCACCAGATTGGATGCAAACGTGTGCCGCAAACTGTGCAGGCCTTTCTTCTCAATGCCCGCCGCCGCTAAAATGCGGTAGTAACGCTTGCGGAAGTTTACCGGCCTAGTGAAATCCCCATGCTCATCCGGCACCAGCGGTGTGTCCTCGCCGAAGTAGGCTTCCTTTCTCAAGTCCTCGATCATGGCGATTGCCGTGTCGTTGAGAGGCACAGTTCGCTTGCTGGTGGCTGATTTCAGCTTGCCAACTTTCACGTCACGGCCCGGCTCGGCTTGCAGGCCGTCCCGCCGCCACACCTCTTTTACGCCACGCTCCAGGTGGAGGACTCGCCGCTCTAAGTCGATATCGCTGTTGAGCAGACCCAGCAACTCTCCCGTGCGAAGTCCTGTGTTGAGCATGAGGATGTAGGCAGCGGCTTGCTGGTATTTGCGCTTGCCGTTAGCAAAGGTGGAAAAGGCTTCCCGCTTGAACTTGGCAATTTCTGTGGGCGTGAACACCGTCACGGTTTCTTGTTCTGGAACACAATTCCTGTCTTGAGCCGCCAGGAAGTTGCTACGCTTCATCATGGGGACGCTCTGCATGGGGTTCTTCTGGATAAAGCCCTCCTCGGTCAAGTAGCGAAAGTATTCGTTAAGGAGGATGTGGACTTTCTTCACAGTCGTATAGGCGTAGCCCTGTTCCATCCAATGGTTCAGCACGGATTTCAAGTCAGCGGCGGTGATGTCCCCCACGATTTTGTCCCCGATGAGCGGGAACACCTGGTGCTGGGCGGTACATTCCAGCCTGTCGTATGTGGTGCGCTCCACCGACGGGAACTTGAAAACTTGCAACCAGCGGGTCAAACTCTCTTTAATAGTTTTTTGCGATTCATCCGAGTTACGCACTTCCTCGTTGAACTGGGCAATGTAGTTGGTGATTTTCTGCTGGGCCTCCGTCTTGGTTTTGCTGGAGAACACCTTGCGACGTTTGATTCCCCGCTCGTCAAAGTACCAGATGACACTCTGCCAGCGGCCATCGGTTCTCCGAAATACATTGCCGTTGGTGGTTAATCTCTTTTTCGGCATCTTGCTGCCCCCTTTCTTAACCACCAACACTACCGGATAGCGACTGCCTATGTCCACCCCTAGTTTTCAAATCGGGCGGAGAAAAATCTCCCCACCTTTTGGTGGATTTACACCTGCCTGGAGCGGGGAATTTTTCACGGGCCTATTCGTTGTTTATGCAGCGCAAATTTTGAGGTGGCCCCGTCCCTTGAGCAGAGGAAAAACGGCTAGGGGGTTCGGGGCTTAGCCCCACCAAATGTGCACGGCGGACAGCCGAGCGCTCTGCTTGCCCTGCTGATAGCAGGAATCGCCAGAACCCCTATCGCGACACCGTTGAGAATGGCTCAACACTGGGAAATTTCGGCATCCACGACCCACAGCTTGACCCCAAGGCCCTAAAATCGACCCCTATTTTTTGAGATTTTGACCCCTTGCGAAAAGCCCGTAGCGACCGGCTCTGCCGGGCGCTGTGAGCCGGGTGTGGGGCGGTTTACCGACCCACACCCTTTAACCTGCTCTTTTTTCACACCCGCTTTTTTCTGCTCAATGTTGGGGTTACATGCGCTGCTCTCAGTCCTCTCCAATCAGCCCTCTGAGTGGAGAAAAAATCTCTTTTCTATCGAGGCCGTCCCGTGCTTTAATGTGTTGCCTTTGCAGGCCCAGCTGGGCCTGTTTTTTCTTTTCTGCCTATCCTCAGTTTCTCTTGATTCCCCTCTCTCTGAACGGAGACTATACAGCTTTCTCTCATCTGGCGTTTTCCGCTTGCACTGGATTCGTCCACAACTGCCCCACCCGGCTCCAACAGGGCCGGTAACTCGTCTTGCTGGTGTCGTTCCCCTACCAGGCTTTCAAAACCGCACACAACACTTCACGGGCCGAGTTTATTCTCCCTAGAACGAGGTTACCCCTCCCCCTAAAGGGGGGAGGGGCGGGGTATCACCTTTCTTGGGTTGGTCGGGTCGGCTCTGTTCGTTCAAAACTGGGTCACGCTGGCTCAACAGGGCCGACTTTGTTCCTTGCTGGTGTTGCTTCCCTACCTGGTCCTCAAAACCGGACACAGGGCCACACAGGGCCAAGTTTGATTCTCACCGCCGTTTCCTGGTGCGCTTTGGGTCTGGTATAGCTGCCAAATCACGCTCCAGCTTGTAATTTACTGCCTCTTGGATAGGACGGATGGTAAATTGCAGGGTGCCGTTTCGTACCTCACCGGATTTCGTACGCACCTTGGTTGGTTCCACGTTGATAAGTTGCTTCTCCTCCAGCTGGCGAATGTACTTTGAAATGGTGTTGGCGCTCATCCCGGTGTGCTGACTAATGCGTCCGATGCTGGGCCAGCACCGGTGCGTTTTCCTGTCCTCACAGAAAATCAGGTATGCGTAGACGGACAACTCACCGGGGGAAAGTCCCAGAGTGAAAATCTCATTGGGCAGAAGAAAATAATGGCCCAATGGGCTACGCTTGGTGTAAGTGTTTTTGATTTCCGTGGCGTTACCTCCCAAGTGATTTTTCCAAATTCTACACCTATGTTCCAACCTATGTCCAGAGAGAAATCGAAGTTTACAGCTTGTTCACAGCATAATTTTGCAAGCGCTTTCCGAAAGTCTTGTTGCGAACCCTTTTTCTTTGTTTACTGCTCTGCAAATTTTGAGGTGCCTCAGGCTTCTCTTGGGGCAAGCAAAAGGCCGGGATTGCTCCCGGCCTTTGCATAAAAAATTCTATCCTTCACATCATTACAAAATACCGACAATTAACTAAAATAGAAGAGCGGAAAGCCGGCTTTCATGCTTTCCACTCTTTTCGGTTCCCAAACTGCGAGAAGTTCGTTTCTATGTTTCTGCCTGTCTTTATACAGCGCTGCCTGCGGAGAAATTCAGCGTCACCTTGGGAGAATCAATGGTGTCATAGCTGTTCTCAGCCCGAATCTCCAACTGCATCTCCATATCCGCAATGTTCTCCACGGAGGTGCTGCCGCTGTCCTCCCAGTCACTAAGGCACACCACCAAAGCTCCTAGGCCACTGTCGGGGATCGTCTGATCTGAGCAGCTAAAATCGGTCATCACTCCTCCAACGGACAGGGAATCATACGCCACCCCCACATCTACGGATTGTCCACTGGTATTTTGTACCAAGAGCAATGCACAGGTGCGATCCAGACCATCTACCGCCAATTCTTTTGACACAATGTGAATACCATTCGCATTATAGACTTCTACGCCTTCTGTATTTACTGCAGGCACATCTTGCGCCAATTGCACCTGCAAAAGCGCTGCGGTTGTCAAATCGTTGCCGTCCTGATCTCTCAATATCACATTCATGGCCACGGAGCCTAAATTCTCCATGCCGTAGGCAGACCAGAATTCTTCCTCAAACACCTTGCCAGGGTCAATGGTCACCACCCGCCGGGCGCCTGGGAGAATCAAGTCGCTAGACCAGTTATAGCTATGCACGACCAACCCGTTGAAAGCGATATCGCTGGTGGAGAAATACACCGGTTGTTCTCCCGTGTTGACAACCTCCAAAAAGAGCATCTGCTCCCCACTAGAATTTTGCAGCAGCCCAGAGGAAACCACCTGCACGCCGTTTTGGTCAAAAATGGATTCCGTCTGGAAATAGGACAAGGTAAAACCGAGCCCGCTCTGAATCGCACTGTTCTGTACTGCTTTTTGGAAGCTGTCCGCTGGTTGTTTATAACTTTCACCTATGGAGGTCTGCACCACAGTGGGGTCAGTATAGATGCTGTTGTAATCCGCATCGGTAATGGTAAATCCCATTTGAATCCGGGACACCCGGTCGATGCCGTAGAGTAGCAGCTGCTGGGTGGAAAAGCTGACCGTTTCATTGGCGATTTTTCCCGCGGCCACCTCACAGTTTACATAACCGTCATCCACCATGATCCCATTGACAGCATTGCAGCTATACCCCAGTGTGGCACTGGAGAAGGAGAGATCCTGGGAGCTGTTGTTCTCAATGGTTAAGTCCAACGCCACTTGGCTCAGGGAGCACTCTAGCCCTGTGGCGGTGATCTTCACTCCGTTTTCCTCATACAGAACTGTTTCCTGGATGGTGGCCGTGGTGTCAAAACTGGGAACGCTTTCCTGCGGCGCGGAAGAAGTTTCCTCCACAGCATCACTTTCCGGTTCCTGGGCAGCCGTGTCGCTGGAAATGGAACTGGAAGAAGGGCCAGGCTCCGAAGAACTGGACTCTGTGGGGCTGCAAGCGGCAAGGGCCAGCAGCAAACAGCTTACCAGCAACAAAGCAATGGATTTTTTCATACTCGTTACCTCCTAGAAAATATGTGGGATGTGACCTTGCATAGGTTTACAATTTCTCGATGTACGCCCTGACCTGCTCAATCAGCAGTTCTTGTTCCCGATGCTCCTCCTCCAGTTGGAGCATCCGAGCCTGGAACGCCGCTTTCTGCACTTCCCTGGGGGCGTCCAGTAATTCTTTGATTTCTTTTAGGGCAAAGCCCGCCCGCTGGTAAAAGCGGATGGTTTTGACTCTTTCTTTCGCATTCTGGTCGTAAAGCAGATGACCGTATTTATTCCGGCCTGTAGGGGCGAGAAGCCCCCATTTTTCATAGCCCTGCACCGCCCTGCGGCTGACCCGCAGTTCGGCGCACAGTTCGCGCAGTGTGTTTTGCACTTTCATGTCCTCTCTACCGTAAAACTGCACGTTGCGTGCAGTCAAGGGGTTGCGCAAAATCACATCCCGCAACAGGGTCTGCAAATTTCGCGCGAGGACACAAAGAAGGGACGCACGCCTTTCGGCGAGCGCCCCTTACTTCTATTATTTCCTAAAAATCAATTACTGGTTCTCCTCTGAGGAGAGCGTCTCCGATGACGTTTCGTCATCGTTGCTGGGCGAAGAAGTTTCCTCGCCACTCTCATCTAGGTAGATCCACTGGATCGAGTACTCTTTACCCACCATATTCCCTACGTTCTTTATGTAGTCTTCCAGCAAAGACTGTGCTCGCTGCTGGGCATTGGCAAGTAAGACAGAATCCCGCGAAGCGGTGTCCTCCAAGGCGGTTTGAGCGGCGTCAAAGGCAGCGACTTCGTCCTCGGCATCGATACTGGCTGACCCATCCGCCACAATGAAAGACTCCTCAGTCAAGGAACTGGAATCTACCCTGCAGCGCTGCACCTCTGCTGGGGGCATGGTGATTGTCACCTGTGTTTCAGTCACTTCTACTTCCACCTGGGACACGTCAATTCCCAGCGTCACCACGCCGCTGTATTCAATCCAAAATTTCTTATCCTTCTTCCAAAATAGAAATCCTTCCGCATCCTCCTCTTCAAATTTGGCTACATTGTGATAATAGCAGTCCATCACTGCCAGCTCGCAAATGGCTTTCATCTGTGAAACTTCCGGTTCCATATTCGCAAGTTCCTGCTCTTTGCCACCGCAAGCTGCCACGGAAAGAGAAAGAAGTATAGCCAGCAGCACCGCCACAACCTTTTTCATTTTCCAAATCCCCCTCACTCCACTACCAAGCTGTATTCCGTTTCCGACTGATCGATGATAGGCCTAACCAAGGCGGTCAATACATTCTTGGCGTTTTGCTCCGCCAACTCATAGATGGCCGCCTGCTCTTGACTTTCTTTCTCCACATCGGCTTCGCAGGCTTTGAACGCCTCCTCCGTTACGGTGGAAGTATTGGCTTTCTCGTTATAGAAAATAAAGTCCAGGGAGGAAATGTCCACATTGACATCCGTGAGTGTCACCGGCGGTACAGTAATATGAACCGTAAATGTATCTTCATCCACATCAACATCAATATCTTCGAAGTCAATTCCCGCATTCACCTTAGCCTCGTAAGACACATAGTAATCCACCGATTCTGGATCGTCAGCATTCATCACCTGCGCAATGCCGTTATAAACTGCCGTAAATGTTGACAATTCACTAACATTGATGATTTCCTGCAGTGTGGAAACCGTGACGATTTCTGCCTGTTTTTTATCGTTTTGGGCAGTGGGGACTACAATAAATACCACCACTAAGACAACTATCGCCAAAACCAGCAGCCCCAGCCCCCAAAAAGGGATCGAATAGTTTTTGACGACAACTGACTTCAATAGTTCTTTCTGGGGTTTTGACTGGATTTCTTTTCCATTTGCCTGATTCTTCTCGTTTGATTCCATTTACCCATTCCTCTTTCCCATATCCTATTATAGGCGTACAAGCACAAGCCTCCCAAAGCAAGAGCTGTGTTACCTCAGTCATACGTTTGCTATCGCCTCCCTATCTGAGGGATTTTCCGGGCAAATCCTTAACGATTCCTTATCAAAAAGCAGAACAACGGGGTGATTGTACAATCGGTCAATCCGCTGAATTTGCTCAATAAAGGGCTGCACCAAACCGCTCTGGTACTGTACGAAACGGTGCAACGCCTTTTGTGTCTGGTTATTTTCACGGGTACTGAGCCGTTCCCCAGTGGAAATCAGAGATTCGTCCAGCTGGGACTTGCTGACCACAGGAATCTTAGCTATAGCCTCCCCGGCAGCTTTAGTAATTAACGAGAGGCTCCCTCTCGCTTTTGTTTGTAAAGAATCTTTGGCCTGTTCCTCCAGGCGGGTATATGCCACGGAGTAAAGTTCGCGGTAATCAAAAGACATGGCATCCAGCTTCTGCACTATGGAGCTTAGATAATCTGAAACAAAATTCTCCTGCAAGATGATTTCCAGAAAAGCGGAAAAACCATAGAGATAGAGAGAGGTCTGATAATCGCCAAACTCATCCAATATCTGCTCTATCTGCTTCTGAATTTCCTGATCGCTGTGGAACAAACTGCGTTTTCCCAAATGCCTTTTAATCTGTTCCCGGTAAAAATCCACCCGTTGACTGCATCTTTGCCGAACATCCAGCGTTTTGATGTGGTTCGCAGTCTTATATTTTTCATCGTTCCAGTTGTACTTGTAGTTGCGGAAAACTTCCGCAAGAAAATCCAAGTCACCCCGTAGCTCCGATTTCTCTTTCTGAGTCAGAAAGTCCATCATTTCCTGTTGGGTCTTTTGCAGGGCATCGAGCTTTCTGTCAATGCCAGCTAGGGTAGCAGCCATAAAAAGCATGGTTGGGCTGCACAGCAGAGGGGTCATGTGTGCTTGCGCTTGGATGGCGTTATTCGTGTTAGACAAAGCTGCTCCCAAATAATCCGTACTATTTTGGAAATGCGCCAAATGGGTCCCCGCAGGGATGGTCACTTTATAGATTCCACTGGCTGCCTGCCCATGGCTTAGAACCTGCTGCACAGCAGCAGTGATTGGCTCCAATCCAACCCCTAGGGCGGTCAACCTTGAAAGAGGGATTTGCTCATAGGGTTGCACCGCAATTTCATTGTTAACCTGGGCCGGCACCAACTCCACAGCAGCCATTGCTTGAAGCAATTCATCTTTTCGCTCGTCCATTTTTTCTACTCTCCTCTGATGCCACACTTAAAAATAACTCTACATTCAACTTTCTTATTTATATTGCGTATAAACCAGAGACATCATTTTGTATATTATATCAAATCTTGCCGAATAGCGCAATAGTTCCTAAAATTGGAAACTTTCCGTCCATCACCGTTCCGATTTTCCCCACAGCACCAAAGCAGCACCACCCGGTTTCGGACTTGTCTAGGAAATCGGGCGACACCTGCCCTCCCTCGCTCCCTGTGCGCTGTTTCCTCATCCACTCCAAAACCGCGTGCCGAGGGTTCAAGTCCTTCTGCCCCTGCCAAAAA
>OIYW01000720.1_pt1 | contig 27873 bp, 25 predicted proteins | sample 1588351 | NCBI WGS metagenome assembly OIYW01 (sample SAMN03283268) | human gut metagenome | biome: human-associated habitat; material: feces | host: Homo sapiens | place: USA | collected 2013 | reverse complement strand
AGGTTTTAAAAGAAATTTTAAAATAAAAAAATGGGTAGTTTTTGACACTACCAAGGATTTGAAGGAGGAAACAATAATGAAATTAGGTGGAATTGGATATGGATTGATCTCAGGAGCGATTATTGGAGGTATTGTAAATAATGATCTTGTGAAACCTGAAAATATTACCATATCGGATAAATTTGAAGGAAGCAGAAAAAGAGCGGTAGAAGCAGGATTTACAGCTGTCGATGATAATATGATCGCAGCAAAGAATGATGTACTTCTTGTAGCAGTACAACCATGGCTGGTACCGGCTATTATGGATGAAATCAAAGATACCGTTAAGGAGAATAGAACAATCGTATGGTGTGTTGCAGCAGGTGTTACAATTGCAGAACTTGAAGAACATTTGGGGAGTGATGCGAAGATCGTACGTTGCATGCCAAATACATGTGCGCAGGTAGGCGCAGCTGTTACAGCCGTTGTACCGAATAAGAATGTAAGCAAGGAAGAGACAGAGATGATGTTAAAACTGATCTCTGGATTTGGAATCGCAGAAATTTTGGATGAAAGCAAGTTGAATGGTATTATCCCAGTAACAGGAAGTTCTCCGGCAATGGTATTTATGCTGATTGATGCTATGGCCAATGGAGCAGCACGAGAAGGATTTACCTGGGAGCAGGCAATCAAATTCAGTGCACAGGCTGTAAAGGGAAGTGCTGAGATGGTACTTCGTTCAGGGAAACATCCGGCAGAGCTTCAGAATCAGGTATGCACACCTGGCGGAATTACGATTGAAATGGTCAAGAGATTGGAATCATTCGGATTTAGAAATGCTGTGATGGAAGCTATGCAGGCTTGTACAGAAGATCTGGATTAATCGGAAAAGCTCAGGATTGAAAATATATCTTCATATCTTTATAGAAATCTCATAAAACAAGGGCGTTTTTTTTTAGCGGAAGAACGCCCTCTTTCATAATATCACTTTATAAATTTACACAATCAAGAGTACAAATCAATATAGGAGTATAGGCGGTTTGGAATTGGTGGAAAACAGTTCTGGAAAGCATAAGGGAGACAGGCCAACACCGGAAGAAGTTATTAGCTATGCGGTGAAGCGATTAAAAGGAAATTAGAATCTATGAAAAAGAAAATAGATGTGGTAGGAAAGAACATCCGAATTGGTGAGCCAATACCGCATACATAGCATGGAATATGTAAAGAAAATGGAGTTAGAACGTGTGGCAAAAGGAATTTACTTGTCACTGGACGCTGAGAGGTAGCGAAAGCCGCCCCTTTTACATATCGGTATTATGTTTGGTTGACATTTGAATAGAAAAGATGTACCATTTCTATGTAAATGTTGAATTGAGGTGATTGATATGCAGATGAATCCTACTATTTTAGAGAAAATAAAGAGCAATAACAATATGATAACAACAGCTCAAGTAATCGAACTTGGATTTTCAAGAGCAATTCTTTCAAAATATGTCAAAGCAGGACTTCTTGAACGTAGTAGACAAGGAATATATATTCTTTCCGATTCCGTACACGATGATATGTGTACGTTGATGATGCGTTCAGATAAAATCGTCTTTTCACATGATACAGCATTATTTTTGAATGGGTTATCTGAGCGTACACCATTTATACATTCAGTGACAATTCCAAGTAATACATCACTTCCAAATTCATTGACAGATGAATGTCAATGTTATTATATAAAACCAGAACTTCATTTAATTGGAGTGATTGAAAAAAAGAATACAATGGGAAACCTAGTACGTTGTTATGATACAGAACGTACCATCTGTGATATATTGCGATCAAGACACCGAATAGATGAAGAAACAGTCATCAGTGCAGTGAAAAATTATGCGGCTTCAACAGATAAAGATTTGAATCGTTTAGCAGTGTATGCTTCTATGTTTGGAGTCGATAAAGAATTGAAACGCTATATGGAGGTTTTACTATGAGTTCAAAAGCAATGAGCCTAAAGGGACGAATTAAAAATTATGCAAAAAGCAATAATATTGCAGCACAGGTGGTTTTGCAGAACTATATGTTTGAACGTTTTTTGGAGAGATTATCTGTATCAGAATATAGCGAAAAATTTGTTGTAAAGGGCGGTATGCTAATTGCAGCTATCGTTGGATTAGATACTTGTTCAACAATGGATTTGGACACTACTTTACGAAATTTACCTTTGACAGAAGAACAGATTTCAGCAGCATTAAGTTCAATCTGTAAGATAGACTTGAATGACGATGTTTCTTTTGAAATTAAATCTGTGGCTCCGATTCGTAAAGATGATGTTTATGGTGGATATTGCGTAAGATTGGATGCTGCTTATGATACAATTGTTACTCCTCTTTCAATAGACGTTTCTACAGGAGATATTATTACACCATCTGTTGTGAAATATGAATTCGGTGGTATTTTTGATGAAAATGTCAAAATTACTTTGTGGGGATATAATATTGAAACCGTCATAGCAGAAAAAGTAGAAACAATATTAAGTCGTGGTGTATTCACAACCAGACCGAGAGATTTTTATGATGTGTATATTCTTGGAACTACGCAGAAATACGATAAAGAAGTTTTTAAAGAAGCATTGAAAGCTACAGCGATACATCGTGGCTCATCAGAAAAGATTGCAGATGTAAATGGAATTATTGAACAGATTTCTTCCAATGCTGATTTGAGCGATATGTGGGTGAAATATCAGAAGAAGTTTTCTTATGCGAAAGATATTACTTATGAAAATGTGATAGATGAACTGAAAGTGATTGTTCGGTAATAGAAAATTTGAATTTGAAGGAATAAGTATTATACACTTTCAGCAGATGTGTATGGAGATACAACAGAGATTATTGAGGATTGTCTGGATGCGATAGAGCTATTTATGGAAGAAGTTACGCCTAAACGCCGGAAAGATAAATACTATGATTACTCTGATATGGAAGAAATTGATGGTATTGTAGACGAATATCTACTGGCAGCCTGATTAAAAAGAAAACAGAAAACGAATACTAAAAAGAAAAAGTGCGAATGAGAAAAATCGAACATTTGTACTTTTTCTTTTTCTAATCTATATACTTTTAAAAATTGTTTTGTTATAATGAGTTTGTTACATAACAGAAAGATGTCAGATACCGTCTGGCATTATTCTGTATTACAAAGTGATGTTTTGTCCGCAAAATTCTATTTTTTGACTTTTACTCGACACGGCTTGAAAAAGAGGTGTATGGGGCAAGAATTTTGCGGTTTCGTGACGAATTCTGTTACGAATATATTTGAAAATGTGGCTGATAGTAAACGTACGAAAAGTCACAAATGGAGGTTTTGAATATGAATAAATTTGTTTTAAAAGCCCCATATAAGCCGACCGGAGATCAGCCGCAGGCGATCGAACAGTTGGTAAAAGGATTCAAGGAAGGCAATCAATGCCAGACTTTACTAGGGGTTACGGGTTCCGGAAAAACTTTCACGATGGCAAATGTCATCGCACAATTGATTTGCATTTGGGGCATCGTGGAATTATAGAGATGCAAAAACACCCTTTTGAAAATGTGGAAGAAATTCCGAGAACAGTTGATTTCGAAAAAAGGGTGAATGGAATTACAGAAGAGTAATCAAGGGCTATATTATGAATGATGAACGGCTAAAAAACTTTGGAACTGTACTGACAAAGAACTATTAGAAGAGGTGTTAGATGAAAAAAAAGAATAATAAAATATATTATCATTATTGCTCTGTGGATACATTTTATAATATTTTGCAGACAGGTACCATCAGATTTGGAAATCCATTAAATATGAATGACTCGGCTGAAATTATTTGGCTCTTGGAAATGGTAAAAGATTTCGTTTTAAAAAGAGGGGGATATAATTCGATACTAGAGGATTGGAACTTGATAGAAAATATCTCAAAAACTCTATTGCAAGAAATGGACTGTCCCTATATTTTTTGCTTATCGAAGGAAAAGGATGTCTTGAGTCAATGGCGATCATATGCAAATGATGGGAAAGGTGTTGCAATTGGATTTAATGTTGATTTTATCGAAACATACTATTCATTATATGGAGCTGAAGTTATATATGACAGAGAAAAGCAATATGACATATTGAGTCGAAAAATCAGTGATAATATTTTAAGAAATTTAAATGCTGCAGTCAAAGATGGAAATAGAGATGAAATATATCGTAAAAGCAAAATTTTAGTCTCATATATCCTGCAAGATGCAATAATGTGTAAAAATCCAGCGTTTCGGGAAGAAAAGGAATATAGGTTATATTGCGGATATAGAAAAAACAAGGAAAAAGATGTTAGTGATATAAAATTTAGGCTGAATGATTGTTCGATAATTCCATTTAGAGAACTATACTTTAAAAATAATGAGTATAGACTGATTGAAAATATAGTTGTTGGCCCTAAATCGTCTATTAATAATAGAAATTTGTGGCTTTTCTTAGAAAGTAAAGGGTTTAAATGGATTGATATTGATAGTAAGGAATGGCATATGAATGATAGCAAGTGGAAAGAGCATGTAATAGTTTCGCAGGCGACTTATCGCTAACATATAGATTTTATCGTATCTATTCCAAAGATCAGAACTGACTTTGAAAAACAGAGAAAAGCCGAAACTAAGGTCGATTATTATGTGGAGAAAGAATTATGGAGAATGAATTAGTTAAGATTTTTGAAAGGGCAAATAAAAGGTTTTTAAAGGAAAATACAGCATTTATTTTGAGTAATGTAGCGGAAAGAAGTTTATGTAGCACATTGGCTCAATGTCTTTATTTGGAAATTAAACATAGCAAATACTCTAGGTATTATGTTGATGTTGAATATAATAGAAATAATGGTCGAGTAAAGACTATTTGTAATGATGATTTAAAGGTAGTAACTATTATGTGTGATCTTATTGTACATAGTCGAGGAGAAATTGTTGAAAAAGATAACCTTATTGCATTAGAAATGAAAAAATCATATCGACCAATGAAGGAAAAGGAGAATGACAAAGCTAGGCTGGTTGCATTGACAAAAGATTCGTATGATGGAGTGTGGTCATTTGATGGAAAAACATTGCCAGAACATGTTTGCGGATATGATTTGGGGGTTTATTATGAAATAGATTCAAAGAATTGTCTTATTGATATAGAATACTATGTGAAAGGGAAAAAAGTAAGAACTTATGAAGAGAAAATATTGACGTAAAAGACAATTAAATTTGAAAAACTAAATGAAATGTGTAATGAGAGAAAAGCTAAGTTGCTACAACTAAACAAAACGAATGCTAAAATTATGAACAGTTGCTATATAAAGTCAGAAATATGAAAGGTTGTATTATATGGATAATATTCAAAATGAAAATTTTTATAATAAAGTAATAGAGTTATTCCAAAATGCAAAGAAAAATTTGTCGGCAGCAGTGAATATGACAATGGTATATTCCTACTATGAAGCAGGAAGGATGATTGTCGAAGAAGAACAAGGTGGAAAAGAACGTGCAACATATGGAAAGTACATTTTGAAAGAATTGTCTCAGAGACTGACACAGCAATTTGGAAGAGGATATTCATACGATAATTTAAAACTTATGCGTAAATTTTATCTGGTTTATTCCAAGGATTCAATTGGGGAAACGCCGTTTCCCCAATCTGAAAAACTTCCAGTTACACAGGAAGGGAGACAATTTTATCTGAGTTGGTCTCATTATCTTATTCTTATGTGAATAAACAATATTGAAGAACGCCATTTTTATGAGATAGAAGCATATAGAAATGGGTGGAGTAAAGATGAATTAGCTCGACAGTATGGAAGTTCGCTCTATGAACGACTTGCGTTAAGCAGAAATAAAGAAGAAGTAATGCGTCTTGCAACAGAAGGACAAATGCTTGAAAAGCCAGAAGATATATTCAAAGATCCGTATATTTTAGAGTTTACAGGACTTCCAGAAATGGTTACTTATTCTGAAACGGAATTGGAAAATCGAATTATAGATAATTTGCAGAAGTTTCTATTAGAATTAGGGAGAGGATTTGCATTTGTAGGTAGGCAGGTTAGATTTACATTTGAAGAAGAGCATTTTAGAGTTGAGTTGGTGTTTTATAATCGTTTGCTGCGTTGTTTTGTATTGTTTGATTTGAAAATCGGTCAGTTAAAGCATCAAGATATAGGACAGATGCAGATGTATGTCAATTATTATGATCGAAAAGTTAAATTGGACGATGAAAATTCAACAATAGGCATTATAATTTGCATAGATAAGAAGGATGCTATTGTAGAAATGACATTGCCTAAGGACAATAATCAGATATTTGCGAGTAAATATGAGACAGTACTTCCTGGTAAAGAGGAACTACAAACATTATTAGAAGATAAGAATTTGGAATAAATGAGGGATGATTTAAACAGAGGAGAACTATATGGATCATTTTGAATTAGTATCAGAATATGCCGCAACCGGCGACCAGCCCCAGGCCATTGACCAGCTTGTGCAAGGCTTTCAAGAAGGCAACCAATGCCAGACTTTACTTGGCGTCACTGGTTCTGGTAAGACATTTACGATGGCGAATGTCATCGCACAATTAAATAAACCGACACTTATTATCGCACATAACAAAACGCTGGCTGCCCAGTTATATGGAGAGTTTAAAGAATTTTTCCCGAATAACGCAGTGGAATATTTTGTGAGCTAGTATGTCTGAGCGTTCAAAAACCTGATATTTGATGATTTTTCGTGCTATTTGGTACGGATTTTGCAGACGAGATAGTTGGAAACGGAATAGATGATACTAGACGGAGAAATGGAATTTGTGACTTTTTGTGATGGAAATTCGTAATGAAAACATGTGATGGAAATTCGTAATGAAAACTTTATTGTGTGATGACAAAAAAGCAAGTATAATTATATTTAGGTAAAAATAGCCTGATAAATAATGAAAATTGATTTTGTAGAATTAACAACGGTTAGATGTAGTTTGGAGGAAATGATATGCGGCATAATGAAAGAGACATTCAATTTAATGTTGATGCCTATACTGCTAGATTGATTGGTAGGGAGAATGTCTCTAAACTAGAGGGAGCGGTTCTTGAAATTGTAAAGAATGCATATGATGCAGATGCGAACGTTTTTTGCATGTATTATAGTGAAACTCAACAGTGTATCTATATTTTGGACAATGGAACCGGAATGAAAGAATCGGTATTACGTGAACATTGGATGACAATTGGAAATTCATCCAAGAAGACAAGTTTTAGAACCACTGGAAATCGTATTCAGACGGGTGCAAAGGGAATTGGAAGATTTGCGTTGGACAGAATTTCTGATCGTTGTGAAATGTTGACAATTTCGGAGATGGGAGGATTGGAGTGGATAGTAAACTGGGATGACTTTAGCGAAGTGAAGAAGTTATCAGATGTAAAAGCAAGACTATATGATTCAGACGAGTCATTACTCGAATATATGAATATTAGCACATGGAAAAATCGTGAGGTAGCATCCTTGATCAGTAAACTGTCTTTGGGGCATACAGGAACTGTATTTCGGTTATATGGCTTACATGACGCTTGGGGGAGCAGGAGTATGTCCAAAATTAGAAATCATCTTGAAAATCTGTTGCCACCGGATGTTGTTAAAGATTTTGATATTTACTTTTTTGATGATGAAACATCAGCGGAAGAGGCAAAAATTATAAGTGCCAATCTGGATTCGTTTGACTATAAAATAGAATTTGACGTTCATGGTGAAGAACTGCAGATTGAAATTACAAGAAACGAATTTGATTTTGGTGATGAAGAGGATCGTATATTGCGAGAGGCGGATATTCCAGAAGAAGAAAAGAAATATTTTCATGGTGCTGTGAAGAAGTTATCCTTTTCTTTCTCTGAAATTGGAGAAAAGGAAAATGTTATTGGTGATTACAGAGGGGTTCTATATTTCAATAAGATTTCTGCAACCCAAAAAGATACAGAAAGATTTTACTATAAAGATATAAAAGGAAGAAAGAATTTATCGAAAGAATTTGGCGGGATTAAGCTTTATCGAGATCATTTCAGAGTGCGTCCCTATGGTGAATATGGAGATAATGATTTTGACTGGCTTGAGTTAGCGCCAAGGGTGAGACGTTCTCCTGCCGGTTTGGGACATGAGAAAGGTAATTGGCGTGTCTCTTCGGAGCAGCTGATAGGAACTGTTGACATTTCCAGAGAGAATACCAATCTGGAGGATGCGGCTAACAGAAACGGAATTCAGGAAGGTGCTGGATTCGAACAGCTGAAAAGGGTTCTTCTTGCAGTGATTACTGAATTTGAGCGGGATAGGCAGTATGTTGGCCGTAAATTGGCGGCGTACTGGAAAAAACAGGATGAATCGCAAAAGGAACTTGAACGTTTGCGTGAATTGGCTGTAGCACGCAGGCAATGGGAAGAAGAAAGGCAGAAAGAAGAACAAACAGATAAAGATACAAATTCAAAGAGAAAAGTCGAGGATACGTGTGAAGAACAAGGCACAAACAATAGTGCCGTGCCGACTGCTAATCCGGATGCTGTTGAAAAGTTGATTGATTCTTTGACGGCACAAAAAGAAGAAGAAGTAAAAGAACTGCAGGATGAGGCAAAAATGTTACAGACTTTAGCGACAGTGGGGATTGTGACAAATATGTTCATGCATGAAATACGTACATTGACAAATAATATAGGACAGGAGCTTGATGCGGCGTATGAAGCAATAAAATATGATAGTGATTTAAATGCAGCTTTTCAAAATATTCAGCAGGCAATCGGATTTAAGAAACATTTCGCATCTTGGTTTAATGTAACAATTGATTCTATCCGAAAAGATAAAAGAAAAAGAAAACTTTCCAATATTTCTTTTATTTTAAAAAAGTTTTTATTAAATTGGCAGTCTATTTTGGAGAGAAATGGAGTGAAATTAATTTTTAGCTGCGAAGAGGATATTATTTTTAAATGTTTTGCATTTGATATAGAAAACATTATTAGTAATTTAATATCAAATAGTCTGGCTTCTTTTGACAGGGAGGGGAAAAGAGCCCTAGAGAAAAAGGAGATATACTTAGACATAAATAAAAGAGAAGATGGCTTTATATTGTATTATGAAGATACTGGATGGGGGTTAAGTAATAAGTATAAAAAAAGACCGGATCTTATTACAGAAGCATTTGAAAGCGATAAAAGTAGTTCTGTGGGTGAAGAAGACGGAACGGGTATGGGAATGTGGATTGTAAAACGTACAGTATTGGAATATAATGGTGATATTGATTTGAGTAAGAATAAAACATCGGATATTGGATTTAAAATCGCAATCAGTTTAGGAGGAAAATATGTATAAGATAGGATATATTGATGATCATCCGACTCAATATAACAATTACAGGAAGAAGATACAGAGGAAATTCCCTGATGTTAATTTAATATTATTTCATGATTGTAGCACGAAAGAAGAGTTTTTACATCAGATATATGAGGAACAGGCAGAGGTTCTTCTGATTGATTATAAGATGGCCGGCACATATGGATTTGACGGTTCAACACTGATCAATTATATTAATGACCAAATGAGAGATTTGGAATGTTTTATTTTAACAGGTGTTGAGCAGGATAAAGTTGACGATGGATTGGTGGCAGAAAGAAATCGTTATAGTAAAGATATATTTGACACAGAGGGAGATGATGAAGAAAGAGTAAAAGCTTTTTGCGATTTTGTAAATGTGCTGATACAAAGTGCAGATGTATTTCGGACACGTCAGATAAAAAAGAAAGAAGAATATATTCGATTATACGAAAAGAGAAAACAGGGGAAGTTATCTCTAAAAGAGGAGGAGGACTATCTTAGATTATATAAAGTGTTATCCTCGTATGGCATGATAGAAGTTTTGCCAGAAAAAATGCTGACAGGTGAGTTTGAAGATAGATTAGAACAGTTGCTTAAAGTTGGAAATGCTATTATTGAAAAGCACAAATAAGAATAGGAGCCATATTTTGAGAGTACATGGAGATAAAGTACTTCGTCGAAGAGATGGGGTCGGTAAATTGAATAATTATAATGATAAAAACACAAAAGATTTATTAAAGGAAGATTTTCAAAATATTTGCGGATATTGTGGAAAAGACAGCCGAACAATGCATGAAAAATTTCACATAGATCATTTTGTACCGGTGAAAATTGCACCGGAGAGAAAAGAAGACTATTATAATCTAGTTTTATCATGTCCCAAATGCAATTTAATCAAATCTTCAAAATGGCCTACAAAAGATAAAAATATTTCTCATAATGAGTATTGTGGTTTTATAGATCCGACAACGGAGGAATATGACCAGCATATAGAACGAGATGAACGAGGGTATATTCAGGGGAAAACAGTATTGGGCAAAAATATGTGTGAAAACCTTAATTTTCACATAAGAAGAACAGATTTATATTGGAAAATACATCAGCTTTATAAGATACAAGAACAATTGGAATACTTATATGATGAAAATAAATTAGAGGAAATAGAAAAGAATTATTACATAGAAAGTAATAAATTGTTAAAACAATATATAGATGAAGCTTTTGTAAAGGGTGAATAAATGTCAACGAATAAAGAAACAGGATCATATTATACGCCATATGAATTGATTGAGTTTATGGTAATGTATTTGAAAAAAGAACAACAAGATTTTTCTTATGTATTAGAACCTTCCGTTGGAGATGGAAGGTTTCTTTCTGCATTGTTATCCGTATGTGGGAAAATAGAGGCGATAGAGCTATTTGATGAAAAGGTAGAATATATTCGTTCACATTTTCAAGAAAAAAAATTAAATGTTATGAAGCAGGATTTCCTTGAGTATGCGCTGAAGTCTACAGAGAAATATTCTTTAATAATAGGAAATCCACCATACATTAATCCTAAAGTTATGTCTTCTAAAGAAATTGATTTGGCAAAACAATTGTGTGAGAAAGAAGGTCTTCAGAAATCTATTATGCAAAATATGTGGCTTGCATTTGTGGTAGGAGCTATACAATTGTTAAATGAAAAGGGAAGTATTTTTTTCGTTCTTCCTATGGAATTTTTACAAGTGCAGTATGCGGAAAAGTTACGTATTCATCTGGAAAAAAAATTTAACACAATACATATTGTATCTTTTACAACAAAGCTATTTCTAGAAATAGAACAGGAGATTTGCTTGGTATATCTTACCAATAAGAAGAAAAGTGCACCATATATATTGTATGAGGTGTACCGAGATGCGACGAGTACAATCCCTTTGTTTAGTAATACAATTCGGAAGAACATGCCATTGAAAAAGTGGTCAAATGCAGTTTTATTAGATGAAGATATTTTACTTTTGAAACAGTTGTCTGAAAGATATAAAAAGATGGAAGATATGGGCGAAAGCGCTCCGGGAATTGTTACTGGAGGAAATAAATATTTTATTCTTACCGATAAACAGGCAACAGAATATAATTGTCTTGATTATACATTGCCTATTTTACAGAAGAGTTCATATATAGGAGAAAATACAATAATTATAGATGATTCCACAATAGATGATTTAAGAGAAAAAAATCGTCCAATGCGTTTGCTGAATTTAAGTAAAATAGAAGAAGATAACATGCCAGAAAAACTCATAGAATATCTTAACCGAATTAAGGAAGAAAAAGTAGGAAACGTAAAATTAATAGAAAGATATAAATGTGCAAATAGGAAACCCTGGTATGGAGTCCCGATTGTGAATAAAGGAGATGTGATATTTTTTAAACGTTATCATTTAGTCCCAAGAGTTTATATCAATCGAGCCGATATTCATACAACAGATGCGGGATATCATGTTCGTTTAGGCAAAGGATGGGATAAAGACAGTTTTGTATTTTGCTTTTATAATTCTTTAACATTGGCTCAGTGTGAATTTCAGGGGCGTTATTATGGAGGCGGTGTGAGTGAACTGACACCATCAGAATTTAAAGCGTTGCCAGTTCCGTATTGTACAATAAAAAAAGAAGATATAGATGTTCTGAATCAGATGTTTCAAGAAAAAAGAGAAATAGAGGAAATAGTATCTTTTGTTAATTCTAGAGCATTGGCAGATATAGAGGAAGATATAGTAGAAAAATTAGAAAAAATTCGTAAAAGTTTAGTGAAAAGAAGATATCAAAAGAAAAATGAGCGAAGGAGAAGTTAGGTAGGAAAAAACGAGAATATAAAGAAAAGCTTTACAAAATTTTTGATCTGGAGATAGATAATTTAGACTATATAGGGAAAATAAAGTATAGACTAATGGAAAATATAGTAGTTGGTCCGAAATCCTCTATTAACAATAGAAATCTGTGGCTTTTTTGGAAAGTAAAGAATTTAAGTGGATTGATATTGACAGAACGGAATGGCATATGAATGATATTAAGTGGAAAGAGCATGTAATAATGTCGCAGGTAACTTATCGCTAGCATATAGATTTTATCATGTCTATTCCAAAGCTCCTAGACAGTGGAAACGGTGTTTTCCTGATCTGAAGAACTCCGATCATGCTAGGAAGGAACGAGGATAAATCCAAAGAAAAATTCTGAGATAGGTGAGTTGGCAAAGAAAGTGGACGTTGCTATTGAACAGGAGAAGAAGATTAATGAGGATATTCATGCGTGTAAAGGGAAAGTGACTTGTAATATCGGGAAGATTATTGAAGAAATAAGAAATGATTCTGGCGAATAACAATTCCTTGCAAGGTGTGGTTGTTTCGGCTATGCAGAAGATATAACAAGGAAAATGGTAATGAGAAATACAGAACAAACATTCGGTTTGTTCTGTACTTTTATTTTATATTCTGATATAATAGCCAGAGAGAATGAAGATAATAGATTCATAGGAGGAATTTCATGGATCATTTTGAATTAGTATCAGAATATGCCCCAACCGGCGATCAGCCCCAGGCCATTGACCAGCTTGTGCAAGGCTTTCAAGAAGGCAACCAATGCCAGACTTTACTTGGCGTCACTGGTTCTGGTAAGACATTTACGATGGCGAATGTCATCGCACAATTAAATAAACCGACACTTATTATCGCACATAACAAAACGCTGGCTGCCCAGTTATATGGAGAGTTTAAAGAATTTTTCCCGAATAACGCAGTGGAATATTTTGTATCCTATTACGATTACTACCAACCGGAAGCTTACGTCCCATCCTCCGACACTTACATTGCCAAGGATTCTTCCATTAACGATGAGATTGACAAGCTTCGTCTGTCTGCAACAGCTTCTCTCATTGAACGGCGGGATGTAATCATTATTTCCAGTGTATCCTGTATCTATGGACTTGGTGAACCGGAAAATTTTGAGAAAATGATGGTGTCACTGCGTCCGGGAATGGAAAAGGATCGGGATGAGGTACTAAGGCAGCTTATTGATATTCAATACGATAGAAATGAAATGGATTTCAAACGAGGTACTTTCCGGGTACATGGAGATGTAGTGGAAGTAATTCCGGCAAATGAAGCAGATATGGCGGTTCGAATTGAATTTTTCGGTGATGAGATTGACCGTATTACGAAAGTAGATGTGTTGACCGGAGAGATAAAAAGTGAGCTGAGTCACGTGGCTATCTTCCCGGCGTCACATTATGTAGTAGGAAAAGAAGATTTGGAGCGTGCGGTAAAGGCAATCGAGGAAGAGTTAGAAGAACAGATTAAATATTTTAAAAGTGAGGGAAAGCTTCTGGAAGCACAGCGAATATCAGAACGGACAAACTTCGATATTGAGATGATGAGAGAAACCGGATTTTGTTCAGGAATTGAGAATTATTCCAGACATTTGACCGGCTCGGCAGCAGGACAGCCTCCGAGGACACTTCTTGATTACTTCCCGGATGACTTTATTATGATGATTGATGAATCACATAAGACAGTGCCGCAGGTGGGTGGTATGTATCATGGCGACCAGTCAAGAAAGCGTACCTTAGTAGATTATGGCTTCCGCCTTCCGTCAGCGCTTGATAACCGCCCGCTTAGTTTTGATGAGTTTGAGCAGAAAATTGATCAAGTGCTGTTTGTGTCGGCAACACCGGGACCATATGAGGCGGAGCATGAACTTCTTCGGGCAGAACAGGTAATCCGTCCGACCGGACTGTTAGATCCGGAAGTAGAAGTGCGGCCGGTAGAAGGGCAGATTGATGATCTGATTAGTGAAGTGAATAAAGAAGTTGCCAAGAAAAATAAGATTTTAATCACAACCCTGACAAAACGGATGGCAGAAGATTTGACCGATTATATGCGGGAACTCGGAATTCGTGTCAGATATCTTCACTCGGATATTGATACGCTGGAACGCACGGAGATCGTAAGAGACATGCGTCTGGATGTCTTTGATGTTCTGGTGGGAATCAACCTTTTGCGAGAAGGATTGGATATACCGGAGATTACATTGGTGGCGATTCTGGATGCAGATAAGGAAGGATTCTTGCGTTCCGAGACTTCTCTCATTCAGACCATCGGGCGTGCTGCGCGTAATGCAGAAGGTCATGTCATCATGTATGCAGACGTGATGACAGATTCTATGAAGCAGGCGATTGAAGAGACAGAGAGAAGGCGTAAAGTACAGATGGCTTATAACGAAGCACATGGAATTACGCCACAGACTATTAAGAAAAGTGTAAGAGATCTGATCGCTGTCTCGAAGAAGGTGGCAGCAGAGGAAGTCCGAATGGAGAAAGATCCGGAATCTATGAGCGAAAAAGAACTGGAGAAGCTGGCAAAGGAATTGACGAAGCAGATGAAGAAAGCTGCAGCTGAGTTGAATTTTGAGGCGGCGGCTGAGTTACGTGATAAATTAGTTGAGATTAAGAGGATGATGAAAGAGGATGATGAAAGAGTAGATATAGACCGATAGATGATGAAAGAACAGATAACGAAGGGAACGAAGTAGTAGAAGCATGATAGAAAAAGAGTTGAAAAAAGAGGCAGAAAAGACAGATACCAAAAAACAATATATTAAGATCAGAGGAGCAAATGAGCATAATCTGAAAAATGTAGATCTTAATATTCCCCGCAATGAGCTGGTAGTTTTGACAGGATTGAGTGGTTCCGGAAAATCCTCTCTGGCATTCGATACGATTTATGCGGAAGGGCAGAGAAGATATATGGAATCGTTATCGTCCTATGCAAGGCAATTCCTTGGTCAGATGGAGAAGCCTGATGTGGAGAGCATTGAAGGTTTATCACCTGCGATTTCTATTGACCAAAAATCAACAAACCGGAATCCCCGGTCTACCGTAGGAACCGTAACAGAGATTTATGATTATTTTCGTCTGCTTTATGCGAGAATCGGTATTCCGCATTGTCCGAAATGTGGAAAAGAGATTAAAAAACAGACAGTAGATCAGATGGTAGATCAGATCATGGCGTTGCCGGAGAGAACGAAGATCCAGCTTCTGGCGCCGGTAGTGCGAGGAAGAAAAGGTCGTCATGAGAAGCTTCTGGAACAGGCAAAGAAAAGCGGTTATGTAAGAGTACGCATAGATGGGAATTTATATGAGTTATCCGAGGAAATCGCGCTGGATAAAAATATCAAACATAATATAGAGATTATCGTAGACCGTCTTGTCGTTAAGCCGGGGATAGAGAAGCGCCTGACAGATTCTATTGAAAATGTACTTCATTTGGCAGAAGGACTTATGACGGTGGATGTGATCGACGGAGAGCCGATCAATTTCAGTCAAAGCTTTTCCTGCCCGGATTGCGGAATCAGCATTGATGAGATTGAGCCGAGAAGTTTCTCCTTTAACAATCCGTTCGGTGCATGTCCGGAATGTTTTGGACTGGGATATAAGATGGAGTTTGACATTGATCTGATGATACCGGATAAGAGTTTGAGCATCTCTGAAGGTGCGATTGCTGTGATGGGGTGGCAGTCTTGTACAGATAAGAAGAGTTTTACGTATGCTATTTTGAGCGCACTGAGCAAGGAATATAAGTTTTCTCTTGATACACCATTTGAAAAATATCCAAAGAAAGTGCAGGATATTTTAATTCACGGAACCGGTGGAAAGGAAGTTAAAGTACATTATCAGGGACAACGGGGCGAAGGAATCTATGATGTTGCATTTGAAGGTCTGATCAAAAATGTAGAACGACGTTATCGTGAGACAGGCTCTGAGACGATGAAAGCAGAATATGAAGAATTTATGCGGATTACACCGTGTCACGAATGTGGAGGACAGCGTTTAAAACCGGAAGCGCTTGCAGTGACTGTGGGTGGAAAAAATATTGCAGAAGTAACAGAAATGTCCATTGAGAAACTTCAGCATTTCCTGGAAAAATTAGAACTCACTAAACAGCAGAATCTGATCGGAGGACAGATTTTAAAAGAAATACGTGCAAGGATTCGGTTTTTGATGGATGTAGGTCTGGATTATTTGACATTGGGAAGAGCAACCGGTTCCTTATCCGGCGGAGAAGCACAGAGAATTCGTCTGGCTACCCAGATTGGCTCAGGACTGGTAGGTGTGGCTTATATTTTAGATGAGCCAAGTATCGGTCTTCACCAACGTGATAATGATAAGCTTCTTGGAACATTGAAACATTTAAGAGATCTTGGTAATTCTGTGCTTGTAGTAGAACATGACGAAGATACCATGCGGGAAGCGGACTATATTGTAGATATCGGTCCGGGAGCCGGAGAGCATGGCGGAGAAGTGGTGGCTGTAGGAAATGCAGAAGAAATCATGGCAAATCCGGCGTCTATAACCGGAGCTTATCTGAGCGGAAAAGTAAAGATTCCGGTACCGGAGGTGCGAAAAGAGCCTGCAGGCTGGCTGGAGATTAAAGGAGCGAAAGAGAATAATCTGAAGAATGTAGATGTAAAGATTCCGCTTGGAATTATGACCTGTATTACAGGGGTGTCCGGCTCTGGGAAAAGCTCTCTGATTAATGAGATTTTGTATAAACGTCTGGCAAGAGACTTAAATCGCGCGCGCGTGATTCCGGGAAATCACAAAGAAATCAAAGGAATCGATCAACTGGATAAAGTAATCGCAATTGATCAGTCACCTATCGGACGGACCCCAAGATCTAACCCGGCTACCTATACGGGAGTCTTCGATCTGATCCGAGATCTTTTTGCCTCTACACCGGACGCAAAAGCAAGAGGATATAAAAAAGGACGTTTCAGCTTCAATGTCAAGGGAGGACGCTGTGAAGCCTGCAGCGGTGATGGTATTTTAAAGATTGAGATGCATTTCCTGCCGGATGTATATGTGCCTTGTGAGGTTTGCCATGGGAAACGGTATAATCGAGAAACATTAGAGGTAAAATACAAAGGGAAGAGTATTTATGATGTGTTGAATATGACTGTGGAAGAAGCACTTCATTTTTTTGAAAATGTGCCAAGTATTCGAAGAAAAATGGAGACACTGTATGATGTGGGATTATCCTATATTCGCCTTGGGCAGCCGTCTACCCAGCTTTCCGGCGGAGAAGCGCAGCGTATCAAACTTGCTACAGAATTAAGTAAAAGAAGCACGGGAAAGACGATATACATTTTAGATGAGCCTACGACAGGGCTTCATTTTGCAGATGTGCATAAGCTGACAGAGATTTTGAAACGTCTTTCCGCAGATGGAAATACAGTTGTGGTGATTGAACATAATCTGGACGTGATCAAAACGGCAGATTATATCATCGATATGGGACCGGAAGGCGGTGACAAAGGAGGTACCGTTATCGCCAAAGGAACACCGGAGGAAGTGGCAGAAAGCCCGGTGTCCTATACAGGAAAATATATTAAGAAGATGCTTGACAAATAAGAACGAACTTCGACACGAGCCCGGGATACTTCACAAAGAATTAAGGAAAAAGGGGTTTCCATTTAAAGGGAATTTGATTATAATGATACGTGCATTATAACAAATGATAATAAGATTAATTGAAATAGATGGAAAGAACAGGAAGGGAGACTGAATATGTCGGTAGATATCGGGATTGATCTGGGAACGGCCAGTATTCTTGTATATGTAAAAGGTAAAGGCGTTATCTTAAAAGAACCGTCTGTTGTGGCAATTGACAGAGATAGTAATGCGATCAAAGCCATTGGCGAAGAAGCAAGACTTATGTTAGGGAGAACACCCGGTAATATTGTGGCGGTGCGTCCACTTCGTCAGGGAGTGATCTCAGATTATACTGTGACAGAGAAAATGATCAAATATTTTGTGCAGAAATCACTCGGTAAACGCATGTTTAAGAAGCCGAGAATCAGTATTTGCGTGCCGAGCGGTGTAACCGAAGTGGAACGCAAAGCGGTTGAGGAAGCCACATACGCTGCGGGAGCAAGAGATGTACATCTGATCGAAGAGCCTGTGGCGGCAGCAATCGGCGCAGGGATTGATATCTCCAAGCCGTGTGGAAATATGATCGTGGATATCGGAGGAGGAACCTCTGATATAGCAGTCATTTCCCTTGGTGGAACAGTAGTGAATACATCTGTAAAAATTGCAGGTGATGATTTTGATGAAGCCATTGTCCGTTATATGAGAAAAAAGCATAATCTTCTGATCGGAGAGCGTACAGCAGAAGATATCAAGATTAAGATTGGGACAACATATCAGTTGATCGAAGACGAAGTGATCGAAGTCAGAGGAAGAAATTTAGTGACGGGATTACCTAAGACGGTGACGGTGACTTCCTCAGAAACAGAAGAAGCGCTTCGGGAGACAACTGGACAGATTGTGGAAGCAGTCATTGGTGTTCTGGAGCGGACACCGCCGGAGCTGTCAGCAGATATTTTGGAGCGAGGAATTGTACTGACCGGCGGCGGAGCTATGCTGCGGGGATTGGAAGAGATGATAGAAGAACGAACGGGAATTAATACGATGACTGCCGAAGATCCAATGAAAGTAGTTGCCATTGGCACCGGTCAATATGTAGAATTCATGGGGAACAGCAGAGAATATTAGCAGTAAAGAGTATTAGCAGCGGATCATACTAGCAACAGCGAGTAACACATAAGAGGAATACAGAGATAACTAAGATTCATGGAAACGATCAAAGGATATGTAGAGCACATTGTATATCGGAATGAAGATAACGGATATACGGTATTTAATTTGAATAATGATGACGGAGAGCTTACCTGCGTGGGAAAGTTCCACTTTATTGAAGAGGGTGAACTACTGGAACTGACCGGGGAATATACGATGCATAAATTGTATGGGACCCAGCTTCAGGTGGAATCTTCGAAGGTATGTGCGCCGGAAGATCTTGTATCCATTGAACGGTATCTCGGGTCCGGAGCGATCAAAGGAATCGGGACAGCGCTTGCAGGCAGGATCGTCAAAAAATTTAAAGAGGATACTTTTCGAATTATAGAAGAAGAGCCGGAACGACTGGCAGAGATTAAAGGAATCAGCGAGCGCAAAGCGAGAGAAATCGCGCTTCAGGTAGAAGAGAAGAAGGAAATGCGGGAAGCTATGATCTACCTTCAGAAATATGGGATTTCGATTGCGCTGGCAGCTAAGATTTATCAGCACTATGGTCAGAATGTGTATCGGGTGATTGAAGAGAACCCATATCAGATTGCGGATCATGTGGCAGGTGTCGGCTTTAAGACAGCGGATGAAATTGCGCAGAAAGTGGGAATCCATACGGATTCGGATTTTCGAATCCGCAGCGGTATTTTTTATACCTTGCTTCAAAGTGTAGGTGAAGGGCATATTTATTTGAAGCAGGAAACGCTTCTCTATCGGACAGGCGAACTCTTAGGTGTCCAGATTGAGCATGTAGAGAAATATCTTATGGATCTGGCCATGGAGAAGAAGATTGTACTAAAAAATGAGGCAGACGGTGTCCGTGTATACGCATCCCACTATTATTACATGGAATTGAATACGGCAAGAATGCTGCATGATCTGAATGTACATGAGGAGATTGCGGATGTGGTATTGCTTCATCGACTTCATGAAATAGAGAAGAATACGGGAATGGTTCTGGACGAAATGCAGAAAAAAGCGGTGATGGAAGCGGCACGCCATGGAATTATGGTTCTTACCGGCGGACCGGGAACCGGAAAAACGACAACTATTAATGCAATGATTCACTTCTTCGAAAGCGAAGGGATGGACATTTTTCTCGCTGCACCGACAGGAAGAGCGGCAAAACGGATGGCGGAAACAACCGGTTGTGAAGCGCAGACCATTCACCGTTTGTTGGAAGTGAACGGTAATCCGGAAGAAGAAGGACCTTCCGGTTTCACGAGAAATGAGGAAAATCCACTGGAAGCGGATGTGATTATTATTGACGAAATGTCTATGGTAGATCTCCCGCTGATGTATGCGCTTCTTGGAGCTATCGTGCCAGGTACAAGGCTGGTTCTGGTCGGAGACCGCAACCAATTGCCGAGTGTAGGTCCGGGCAGTGTGTTAAAAGACATTATTGACTCGGATTGTTTCCCTGTTGTCATGCTCAGTAAAATCTTTCGTCAGGCGGAAGAAAGCGATATCGTAATAAATGCGCATAAGATTAACCGGGGAGAGGCTGTTGTTCTGGATAATAAGAGCAGAGACTTTTTCTTCTTGAAACGACAAGATCCCAATATGATTATCAGTAATGCGATTACGCTGGTACAGCAGAAGATGCCCAAATATGTAAATGCAAGACCTTATGATATTCAGGTGCTCACACCTATGCGCAAGGGCTTGCTCGGGGTGGAACGGTTGAATCGTATCTTGCAGGAATACCTGAATCCCCCGGCAAAAGATAAAAAAGAAAAAGAATACGGAGATCGTTTGTTCCGAGAAGGTGATAAAGTCATGCAGATCAAAAACAACTATCAGTTGGAATGGGAAGTGACAACCAGATACGGGATGACAGTAGATAAAGGTCTTGGGATCTTCAATGGTGATATGGGAATAATCAGCGAGATTAATACTTATGAAGAGACCGTGACCGTGGAATTTGATGAGAAGAGAAAAGTCAAGTATCCATTTACGTTGTTGGATGAATTAGAGCTTGCCTATGCCATTACAATACATAAGGCTCAGGGAAGTGAATATCCGGCAGTGGTGATTCCGCTGTTGCAGGGACCGCGGCAATTATATAACAGGAATCTTTTGTATACGGCAGTAACAAGAGCAAAGAAATGTGTGACATTGGTGGGGAGTGACACGGTATTTCAGGAAATGATCCGCAATACACAGGAACAGGATCGAAACACCAGTCTGGCAGAACGAATCCGCGAATTGCTGTTGTGAAAAAAAAGAAGAAAAATTTAATTATACAGACTTTAAAGAATCTATTATGGCCGGAGGTGTGTCCGTTTTGTGGAAACGTTCATCGGGGCGGAGCATGTCCGGCATGTCAGAACAAATTGGAAGAATTGTTTATCAGAGAACCGCGGTGCATGCAGTGCGGCAAGCCTGTTCGTAATATGGAACAGGAGTATTGCTATGACTGTGCACATACACGTCATTATTATGATCAGGGGAGAGCGGTGTGGCTTCACCGAGATCCGGTCAAACAGTCTATTTATCAATTCAAATACCACAATCAGAGAGAATATGGAACATATTATGCGAGAGAAATGGAGAGGCGCTGTGGAGATTTTATCCGTAAGATTAATCCGGAGGTACTGCTTCCGGTGCCGCTGCATCGCAGAAAACGTCGGAAGAGAGGATATAATCAGGCGCAAATTCTGGCACAACAATTAGGAGAGCGAATGGGAATTCCGGTAGAAACACAGTTGTTAGTGAGAGTGAAAAATACACGCCCTCAGAAAAAACAGGATCACCGGATGCGAAAGGAAAATCTGAGGCATGCTTTTGCACTAAGGTATCGGATTCGTAACGTCAGAAGTGTGCTGATCATCGATGACATTTACACAACGGGAAATACGGTCGATCAAATCGCCAGAATCCTGAAAGAAGCAGGCGTGGAAAAAGTTTATTTTTTAACTATAAGTATTGGACAAGGAAACTGATATTTGTTATACTGAAAATGACGTTTAAAAGTTGAAACATATTGCTTGAGGTGGATAATGTTAGATGAAAAGAGAGTAAAATTAATGACCAAACTTGCGTTGTATGAAGAAACGCAAGGAAAAGATGATTTCAAGGTCAGCGAATATTATAGAAAAGATTATGTTGGAATGCATATGATCTGTACTTTTTTATGGGTGACGATAGGATATGTGTGTTTGGCTGGTTTGCTGGCACTTGCCGGAATGGATGCGATCATCTCCAAAATGTCTGTGGGATTTTTGATCACACTTATGATCGTGGCTGTCGCAGGATATTTCGTACTTTTGATTTTGTTTTTATCACTGACGAGTCGTATTTATAATAAAAAGCATCAGCATGCTCGTAACAGGGTGAAGATGTATAACCATGATCTGATCAAATTACTTAAGATGTATGAAAAGGAGAAAAGGTAGAATGGATAATTTATTCATGATAAGAGAGAAAATCAGAGAACTGTATGCAAGTCATTCCAAAATTTTTGACAAAGCGATTCAGTTTGTTGTTGCATTTCTCACATTTTATATGATCAACAGCAATGTAGGATTTATGAAGATGGCTGCTTCACCGTTGGTGACACTGGCTCTTTCGGTGATCTGTACATTCCTTCCGATGACACTGACTGTCATTGCAGCGTCTGCGCTTATGCTTGCGCATATGTTTTCAGTGTCCCTGAGTGTATTTATAGTGACCGCGCTTGTATTTTTGATCATGTATATTTTCTATTTTCGACTGGCACCGAAGATGGCACTTGCACTTTTGCTGACTCCCATCGCTTTTATGTTGAAAATACCATATGTGATTCCGGTTGCATACGGACTGATGTCTGTTCCGGTTTCTCTTGTGGCAATCAGCTGTGGAACAATCATCTATTATATTATGCAGTATGTAAAAAAAGCAGCGCCTGGTCTGGATGGAAAGGGCGGTGCAGGATTACTTGCAGAAATCACAGCTTATCTGAAACAAGTGTTCCAGAATAAGGAAATGTGGATTACCGTTATCGCTTTTATCATTTGCCTTCTCGTTGTATATACACTTCGTCGTCAGGCGATGGATTACGCATGGAAGGTGGCAACGGCAGCCGGAGTAGTTGTTAATATTGTAGTTATTGCGGCTGGTGGAATCGCAATGGGAGTACATACATCATATGGTCTTTTGTTTGCCGGTAATATCGCTGCTGCTGTTGTGGGACTGATCCTTGAACTTTTCTTTTTCACCGTGGATTATGCAAAAAGTGAGAATCTGCAGTTTGAAGATGATGAATACTATTATTATGTGAAGGCTATTCCAAAACTGTCAGTTGCGTCTCCGGAAAAGACAGTGAAGAAAATCAATGAACGTCAAGAGACAGAGATTATTGATACAGCGGATGTAAGAAGAAAAAATCAGCGTCCGGAACGTGCACCAAAACGCGGAAGAGGCGGCGAGGTGCCGAAAAAACGTCCTGAAGCAAAAAAAGCTCCAAAAGCAAGAAAACACGACATGGACGAAGTGAATAAGATGCTTTTGACACAGAGCTTAAAACAGGATCTGAATATCAGAGATTAAAGAATCATGGATATCAGAGCTTAAGAATAAGAGAACATAGAAAAGGAGGTGGCAAAAATGGAACAGCGAATTTCGCAATTTTTACAAAATTATGTTGCAGAAGTATATTTTCCGAATATCCGTGTGACGGATATTGTAGAAATCTTGTTTCTTGCTTTTTTAATCTATCAGTTGATGATCTGGATTAAAAATACAAAGGCATGGATGCTGTTAAAAGGAATTGGTGTTTTAGCTGTTGTTATTTTTGCTGCTGCAATTTTTCAGATGCATACGATTCTGTTCATTGCCCGTAATGCAGTGACCGTTATGGCAACAGCAGCAATAGTGGTATTTCAACCTGAGCTTCGAAGAGCATTAGAGAAACTTGGAGAAAAGAAGTTCCTTACATCGGTGGTTCCATTTGAAACATCTAAGGATCGCTTCAGATTCAGTGAAGATACTATAGACGGTATTGTAGATGCAGCATATAACATGGGAAGAGTGAAGACGGGTGCCTTGATCGTAATTGAGCAGGCGATCCGATTGACCGAATATGAGAGCACAGGAATCCATATGGATTGTATTGTCTCCATGCAGGTGCTGATGAATATATTTGAACATAATACACCGCTGCATGACGGAGCAATCATTGTTCGTGGAGACAGAATCGTTTCAGCGACCTGTTATCTCCCGCTTTCTGATAATATGGGACTTAGCAAAGAACTTGGTACAAGACACCGTGCGGCTGTCGGTATGAGTGAAGTGAGTGATGCGTTGATCGTAGTAGTATCAGAGGAGACAGGAGCAGTTTCGATTGCCCAGAGCGGAAGATTGAAAAGAGATGTTTCCAGGGAAGAACTTCGCGAAGCGCTTGTAAATATACAGAACAGCAAACCGGAGACAAAGAAATGGAGATTTTTACGGAAAGGAAGGCGCGCAGATGAAAGAAAGACTAATGAATAATATTGGTCTTAAGATATTGGCCTTTCTTATAGCAGGTTTATTATGGCTTACAGTGGTCAATATTGATAACCCGATTACAGACCAGACTTATAAGAATATTCCGGTGTCTGTGATCAATGCAGAAGTGCTTGCATCCGAAGAGACACCCAAAACTTATCAGATTGTAGACGATACTCAGACAGTAGATGTTACAGTCAAAGCAAAACGATCTGTGCTCAGCAAGATTGAAGCAAAAGATATCGTTGCTGTAGCTGATATGAAGGAATTAACCTTGAATACACAGATACCGATCCAGGTGACAGTGAAAGGGCATGAGTACAAGGAAGCATACTCCAATCCGAGAAATCTTCAAATTAAATTAGAAGATGAAGAGACGAAGAAATTCCCGATCGTGCCGAAGACAACCGGTACCGTGCGTGATGGATATGTCCTCGGAAGTGTGACTGCGGTTCCGGAACAGGTGTCTATCCGTGGACCAAAATCTGTTGTCGAGACTATCAGCAAAGTAGAAGCGAAAGTTAACGTATCCGGTCTTTCACAGGATATGCTTATGAAATCAGAGCTGAAGCTTTATGATCAGGACAATGAAGAGATCGATCAGACGCTTCTGAGCAACAATCTGGGAACAGAAGGCGTCAGCATTAATATAGAACTGTTCCGGACAAAAAAGATACCGCTGGAATTTGATACTTCTCAGATCCAGGCAGCAGACGGTTACGAATTTTCAAAGATTACATATGAACCTCAGGAAATCAGTATTTCCGGTGAACAGAGGGCTTTGAGAAAAGTAGATAAAATCGAAATTCCGGCTTCGGCTCTCGAAATGAATGATATTAAAGAGAAGACAGAGAAAGTAGTCGATATATCATCTTATCTGCCGGATGAGATAGAGCTGGCGGATGAAAATGCAGGCTCCGTTGTAGTGACAGTGTTTGTGGAGAAGGATGGTGCAAAAACTTTTGAGATTACACCGGGAGCAATCACTGTGGATAATCTGACAAAGGGTCTGGTGCTTGACTATAAAACGGCTGATGCCTTGGAAGTACAGATACGGGGACCTAAGGACGCATTAGAAGGGATCAAGATAAGCGAATGTGTAAGTATTGATCTGAATGCTTACGTTGAGCCTGGAATCTATGATGTTCCGGTCACAGTAAAGCTTCCGGAACACTGTACATTGGAAAAGCCGGTGACAGTATCGATAGAATTAAAGGAATTAGAGACACAGCAATAAAAACAGGACGGTAGAGATTATGATTAGGCGTGAAGTGACGATCAAGAATCCCACAGGACTCCATCTTAGACCTGCCGGAATCTTCTGTAACACAGCAAGTTATTATAATTGCAGTGTTGCGTTTCAGTACGGCAACACAACAGCAAATGCCAAGAGTGTGCTCAGTGTGCTGGGAGCTTGTATTAAGTCAGGCGATGTCATCACACTGATCTGTGAAGGAGAAGACGAGGAAGAAGCGATGGAAGCCATGATCAAAGTGATCGATGATGGGCTTGGAGAGTGAGAAATGAGGCGGAGTTTTATAACTTCGCCTTTTTTGAAAAATAAGGAGATAAAATATGGAATACAGAGATCAATTGAAGTATATCAAATCTCATCAGACAGGGGGAGAGCGGAGGCCGGAACGGAATAGAGGCAAAAAGCCTGCAAAGCCAAGCTTCCTGAGTCGAGTTCTTCTTTTTGTACAGGCAGTATCGGCAGTTGTATTATTTGGCAGTCTGGTGATACTTGGTATTCTTCCGATGAAATATATGGCTGGGTTACTCGTTCTGCTTGTGTTATTTCTGTTGGTTGTGAAGAGAAAGCAGAAAAGATCCTTAAGGAGCAGAAAGAAAAGATCTTCGGGGAAAGGACTGGCCATATCTGTCAGTGCACTCTGTCTTTTTCTCAGCTTTTACTGTCTGAAGGTAAACGGTGCTTTAGATAAAATTGCGATCGGTGAGGAAAGTGGAAAATACGAAGAAGCTCATGCCCGAAATGTAACAGAAGAACCATTCCATGTATACATCAGCGGAATTGATGTGTATGGCGATATCAAGAAGGAAAGCCGCAGTGATGTGAATCTGATTGCCACAGTAAATCCAAAAACACATAAAATTCTTCTTACAACAACACCGAGAGACTACTATGTTCCAATCCCGGGGGTATCGGACGGACAGAGAGACAAATTGGCACATGCAGGAATCTATGGAATTGATACTTCGATTGCGACATTAGAAGAATTATACGATATTGACATTCCATTTTATGTGCGAGTGAATTTTACCTCAGTGGAAGAGATCGTAGATGTTATGGGAGGAGTGGATGTAGAGTCGGAATTGGCATTTACAACCGGCGAAGAAGCGGGTGCAATTGTAGAAGTAAAACAAGGAAAGAATCACTTCACCGGAAAAGAAGCACTTGCATTCGTCAGAGAGCGTAAAGCGCTGGCAGAGGGAGATAATCAGAGAGGAAAAAATCAGCAGGCACTTCTTACCGGGCTGATTCGAAGCACCATGTCTCCGAAGATTTTGATTCACGCCAATGGCATGATCAACAGTGTGGCAGGAAATGCAGATACGAACATGTCAGAAAAGCAGATGAAAGCGTTGATTCGTATGCAGCTTGATACTTTGGCGGGATGGGACATTGAATCCGTTGCCGCAGTCGGAGACAGCAGCGGCAAGAAAAGATGTTATTCTTATAAAGGCGGACCGCTGTATGTTACTGTGCCAAGTGAAAGCTCCGTAGAAGAGATTAAAGAGAAAATGCGTAATGTATGTCAATAGATGATGAGCAGCTTTCTTGTTAAGCTCTTTCGGCAATAAAAATTCCGGCAGGAAATAAATGTTTGAAATCATTTACTTCCTGCCGGATATTTTTTTGAACTATTTATTCGTTATTTTCTTCCGTGATATTTCTCTTCACAGTATTGGCAGCGATAGATTTCGTTCTCAGGATCGGTAAGAACGAACACATGATCCAATTCCTGCTCGATAGAAGTGATACATCTCGGGTTTTTGCAGCGAATTACATTTGCAATCTTTTTCGGAAGGCTGAGCGCTTTTTTATCTACAACCTGAGAGTTTTTAATAATATTGACGGTGATGTTATGGTCAATGAATCCGAGGATATCAAGATCCATGAAGTCAATCGGGCACTCGATTTTCATAATGTCTTTTTTGCCCATCTTGCTGCTCTTTGCATTTTTGATAATTGCAACACAACAGTCAAGCTTATCAAGATGCAGATATTTATATATTTCCATGCTTCGGCCTGCCTGGATGTGATCCAATACAAACCCTTCTTCAATTTTTCCAACGTTTAATGTATTATTCACCATGAATATGTACTCCTTTCTACTACAATATATTTATGGTTAATATCCCTTACAGCCAGTAAGGAATTATC
>OIYW01000716.1_pt1 | contig 28066 bp, 26 predicted proteins | sample 1588351 | NCBI WGS metagenome assembly OIYW01 (sample SAMN03283268) | human gut metagenome | biome: human-associated habitat; material: feces | host: Homo sapiens | place: USA | collected 2013 | reverse complement strand
CCAACATCTTTGAGAAGTCACTTCCTGTGACTTCTCTTTCTTTTTGCACTTTTTTTGAGACGTCTGTAGGATCTCTTTGCCCCTGCAGACTTTGAAAAAGCGGGGATAAAGGCCCATGCCGGCCCTGACGGCCGACTGCTTTTTCTGCTGGGCAAGGCGGTGCATGTGCCTTGCCGGAGTCAGATAGTTGCAGGGATCCTCCGGCAAGCTTGGAAAGACGCCTGGGCAATGGATAGTGTTTGCCATAACGAATTTTTACATGGAGCGGTGGATGATGTCCATCGCTCTTTTTTGTATGGTCCCGGTTTTTGCAGGTGCTGCAGAGGGGCTTCTGAAATTGCAAAAATGAATCTGAAAAAATGCAAAATGCACTTGCAAAATCGCAGGTGCTGTGTTATGCTAACAGTGAAAAGGGATAGACCATCTCCAGCTTGGATGGCCGCCCCAATTATCAAGGAAAGGAAGTACAACGATGAAACGAAGAAATTGGACCAGAGCCCTGTCTTTTCTGCTGGTAATTTGCCTTCTTTTGGGCATGATGCCGTCGGCCTTTGCCGGTAGCGCTGCCGGGCAGAACGTCGCATTCGAAGAGGTCCTGCCGGATGAGAATACGGCGGACCTGGCAATGGAAACAGGAAAGCCGACGCAACCTTCTGAGGAGGAGCCTGCAGAAGATGAAATGGTGCGGGTTTCGATTGTACTGGAGGAGCCTTCTGTTTTGGAGCAGGGATACGAGATCTCAAGTGTAAACTCCAATACCGCTGCTCAAAGTTATCGCAAGACTTTGGAAACAGAACAGCAGGCTATACAGGCGAAAATTTCCCAAGCGGTTCAGGGAAAACTGAAAGTAGCCTGGAATTTGACCTTAGTGACAAATGTGATTTCTGCGGATATCCGTTATGGTGACCTGGAGAAGGTGGAAGCAACACCGGGCGTCTCCCGCGTTGTGCTGGAGAACCGTTACGACCCTTGTGAAACGGAGACCGACACGGTATCACCCAACATGGGTTCTGCCACAAATATGACCGGCTCCGGCTTGGCTTGGCTGGCTGGTTATACGGGGGCGGGTAGTCGGATTGCCATCATTGATACCGGCTTGGACACAGATCACCAGTCTGTGGATAACGGTGCCTATTTGTATGCTTTGGCTGAAAATGCGAAGGCAGCGAATATGACTGAGGAAGAATATATGACTTCCCTGAATATGCTGACGCCGGAGGAAATTGCAAATGTTCTACCTCAGCTGAATGTTTATAAAAACAGTCAGAGCGGAGATGGTACACAGCAGGAGGGAGAGCCGCTAACCGGTGAGGCACTGTATGCCACGGAGAAGATCGCTTTTGCCTATAACTACATTGACCGGGATCTGGATGTGACCCATGATAACGACAATCAGGGCGGCCACGGCTCCCATGTGGCAGGTATCGCAGCGGCGAATCGCTATATCCCTGCCGGTGATTCCTACAGCCCGGCAGCGGAAACAGTCCAGGTGACTGGTGTTGCGCCGGATGCACAGCTGCTGGTGATGAAGGTCTTTGGTAAAAACGGCGGCGCCTATGAATCCGACTATATGGCGGCTATCGAGGATGCTATTGTTTTGGGTGCAGATGTGGTGAATCTATCTTTGGGATCTGCTACCCCGGGCTTTGCTACCAATGATCTGTACCAGGATGTCTTGAATCAACTAGCGGAGACCGATACGGTTGTTACAATGTCTGCCGGTAATTCGGCGGCCTGGCCCGAGAGCTCCGCAAATGGCTATTTGTATGCGGAGGACGTTAATTTCTACACCGGCGGCACGCCCGGCACTTATCCCAACGCCTTTACTGTAGCTTCTGTCGATAATGACGGCATGGTTGGTTACGGTTTCCAGATAGCAGACCGGACTGTGGTGTATACAGAAAATCGAGGCCCTTTTGCGGATACGCTGGCTTCTTTGGATACGACCGGCAGCGGTACGGAATATCCCTATGTTTTCTTAGATGGGCTGGGAACAGCAGCCGACTATGAAGGCATAGATGTGACTGGGAAGGTTGTCTTTGTCTCTCGGGGCGAAATCGACTTTAGCGCTAAGGCCAAGGCGGCATTTCAAGCCGGAGCCATAGCTTGTGTAATCTATAACAATGTTGCTGGTGCGCCTATCCAAATGGATTTGTCTAATTATTATGACAAAGCTCCTTGTGTGGGTATTACCAAAGCCGATGCGGATGCCATCCGGGCAGCCAGCACGGCGGCCGACGGTTATTACTCCGGGACCATGACGATTGGTAGTCAGTTGGTAACGGCAATTTATGACAGCGAATACTATACCATGAGTCAGTTTTCCTCTTGGGGTGTGCCGGGGAATTTGACTCTGAAACCGGAAATTACCGCGCCTGGCGGCAACATCTATTCCATCAATGGCGCGACCCGCATGACGGACCAGTATACTGTGATGAGCGGCACTTCCATGGCGGCTCCTCACAACAGCGGCCTTGCGGCGTTGTTGGCGCAGTACATTCGAGAAGAAGGACTGGCGGAGAAATTGGAGATCTCTCCCCGCGTTTTAATTCAGAGCCTCCTGATGTCTACTGCCACGCCGATTCTGGAGGAATCCAGCGGACTTCCTTATCCGGTGATTCGCCAGGGGGCGGGCTTAGCCAATATCAATAACGCCATGAACGCGACCTCCTATGTATTGGTCGACGGCCAGCCCGACGGAAAGGTGAAGGCGGAACTGGGGGACGATCCGGAACGTAAAGGCGTATACACCCTGGATTATACGCTACATAACATGACAGATGAGGATCAACAATATACCTTGGACGCCGAGGTCTATACACAGGCAGTATTTCAGGATGAAACCTCCGGCCAATGGTTTACGGACTATGCTTTGACACAGCTCAATGCCCTGACCACCTACACTGTGGCGGGAGAGGAAATTCTCCCTGAGGCCGGAGCTTTGGCGGGGTGTGATTTCAATGGAGACGGTCGTATCCGGGAGGATGACGGTCAGGCGCTTTTGGACTACGCTGTGGGCAAACGCAGCGAATTGAGCAATCAGGACCGGGCCGATCTGAATGGAGACGGGCAGATTACAGCTTATGACGCGGAGCTGTTCCTGTCCAGGCTGGGCAAACATGTGGTGTCATTGCCGGCCAATGGTAGTGTTACCGTCTCGGTGACCATTACCCTGCCGGAAGATGTGAAGGCAGAGCTGGATGCGGTCTACACCAGCGGCGCGTACATCGAGGCTTATGTGACGGCAACGCCGTTTGCTACAGAAGAGGGCGTGCTGTCTTCCGCGCATTCCATACCGGTGCTGGGCTTTTACGGCGGCTGGGATGAAGCGGATATGTTTGACAAGGTGACGCACAACGAGCTGGCTGCCGGCGTAAATGAAAAAATTTCCTATATCCCTACCGGCGGGATGGCAGTTGTAGACTATAACTATGTCTCCATGACCAGGGGCGATGAATCCGGTTCTTTCTATTTGGGCGGAAACCCGTATGCTACAGATGACGATTATTTACCGGAGCGCAATGCCATTCGTTCCAACGCTGGAGATGCTGTTGAAAGCATGAATTTCTGCCTGATTCGCAATGCCGGCGCGTTGCGGAGTACCATTGCCAATGGGCAAACCGGGGAGATATATGCGCAGGAAGTCTGGGAACAGGTCTACCCCGCCTTCTATTTCCCCAACTATAGCGCTTGGCAAAATATGAGCCAGTCTGTGCTGCCGGAAGCAGAAACCGGAGGCTGGCAGATCGCAGATGAATCCGGCTCGCCCTTGCCGGAGGGTACGCAACTGGAACTCAGCCTTCAGGCTGTGCCGGAGTTGTACGTAGACCAGACGGGCTATGTCGATTGGGATCAGCTGAGTGAGGAAAGCACTACTTTGTCCATGCCCGTTACTGTGGACAATACGGCTCCGGTGTTGAAGAATGTCTCTGTGGGGACTCAGACCGATCCTGTCACCGGGGAGAGCTGGGACTTTGTGGAAGCCGTTGCCCAAGACGACCGGTATGTGGCTGCCGTCATTCTGATGACGCCCGGCGGTACAAAGATCATTGGCCGTCAATCTGCCAACCAAAGGGAGTCCGGCGTAGAATCCCGGGTGCGTCTGGATATCAGCGGAGTCTTTGGCAGTGCGTTCCGCCTGGCTGCTGTGGACTACGCAGGAAATGCGACATACTATCAGGTTACCGTTTCCGAACCCTTTGAGGGACCCACAGCGATGCTCTACGGAGCAACTACTATTCACAATGGCGCCACATGGGAGCGCTTCTCCAGTGATGCCAATTATGATTATGAAATGGTGTTGGAAACAAATGACAGTCTTGCGGCCGGTGCTGCTTATGGCGATGGCTATCTCTTCTATTCTGGTACGCGAAGAGTAAATAATGAGCAAAAGTCGTTCTTATTTGTAGTGGATTATCCCAGCTTCGAAAATCCCGTTATAATTGGTGAGATTTCGGAATCGCCTTACTACTCAAAGCCAATTTCCTATATGACATATAATACGGCGGATGGGAATCTATATTATGTCAGACAGCGTGCGCTGTATGCTGTAGATGTGGCGGATGCAACGGAAACGTTGATTGCACCGTTGGACACCGATATGGTTCTTAGTGGAATTGCCTATAGCACGCAGGAACAGTGCTTCTACATTGTTGGAGCGACCTCTATCTATGACCGCGAAAATAAAACGTATATATCTCCGGCTGGTCTGTATCGGTTTATACTGCCTGGGGAAGGCGAGTCTATTGTTCTAGAGCAGGTTACGGACTTCGGCATATGGTCTACGAATTATGCATATTTGGCTTTAGATGAAAAACAAAATTCGGCCTATTTGCTCCGGAACGCTAACACACGATCTGATCTGCTCACTTATGAATTTGCCAGTGACCGTCTTACCGTCACTGGCCGTACGGAACCGCTTGGCTCTGTAGTACTGCCGGATGACGGCACAGCAGATGACAATAGCATTTTCCGTACACAGCCTACCTCCATTACTCTTGATGCGGACAGTATGATTGTGTTCGCCGATAGTAGCAAGACACTTACGGCTGAGGTCGGACCATGGTGCCTGCAGGATAAGTCCGTAACTTGGTCTTCTTCGGATGAAACTGTTGCCTCGGTGGATCAGAATGGCAACGTGACAGGTATATCCGAGGGCACGGCGGTGATTACCGCCAGTTCGACGCTGGATTCCTCCATCAGCGCCTATTGTACCGTGAACGTTGTGGGCAGTAGCTTTACCTTCCAGGGTGTGGGCACAAAGGCCAACGGGGAAAGTGAGTTATTCACCTATGACTTGCGCAATCTGCAGCTGACTCCCGGTCCGCAGGTGACGGACATGGAAGGCAATGCGCTGACGGTTGAATCCGCTGCCGTGAATCCGGACGATGGTACGGTCTGGGTCCAGGATACGGAGGTAGACGAGGAAGGCAACGGCTACCAGCTGCACAGTTTGGATCCTGTGACCGGAAAATCCACGTATGACTCCTTACCCAACACCAATACGTATCAGGATGGATCTTTGCTGTTTTCTGATTTGGTCTATGATGATTGGAATAATCTTATGCTAGGTGTAAACGGTACAGATCCCATGTTCTTTAGCACGAATCCTCCGGCCAATGACATTGGCGGGTCGTGGTTTGCTTTCAACGAGGGGCGCCGCCAAGTTGCCTTGGCAAGAGGTAGTACGGGACATGCCGGGATTGCCAAGGTTACGCAGGTTTATGCGCTGGATGCAAAAGAAAATGAAATAATTGTTAGAAATGTGATGTATGATACGTATTTTAATTCGTGGGCCGCTTCAAACGCTTATTATGATTTGGAAGGTGTCGATTTTACCTTCAGCACCGATGCCAATGGCGTCTATCAAGAGAGCATGATTTACGACAGCGTCACGGGTACGCCGATTTTGTTCCATGGGACAGAAAACGGAACGGAGATTTACGCGGTTATTTTGGATACCCGCGCGGAAACAGCAGAGCTGGTTTCAATGGGTACAATTCAAGGCTATCAGAGTGTAGCCATGTATGCAGGAAGTTTTGAGGGCGAAATTACTGCTCAGGCGGAGCAGCTTCTTGGGGAAATTGAGGCCCAAGATCAGCAGATTCTCCTAACTACGGCAGAAGAAGCGCCGGCGCAAGGCAGTACCAATATGGCGGCAGGTGTTGAGCCGACTGAGGACAAGAGCGTGGTCACCGTTACTCTGCGGGCCGACGAGGCAGTGGGTTCCGGTATGGCCGAGATCGAGCTGGGCGAGGGTCTGACGCTCCAGGGCTTGGAGAGCCCTGCAGCGCTGTCCTCTTACACCGTGGAAGACGGCGCCATCCGCTTTGCATATGCCCATCACGCCCCATTGGAGGCAGACAGCGTCATCGCGGTCCTGCGGCTGGCCTACGACGGCGAGGATACGGAGGTGACGGTCCACGAGACCGAGCGCAGCGGTAAAACGGTGGATGTGACCACCTCTGTGAAAATTTCCGGAGCCTGCGACGGCGGCGAGGATTGCCCCAGCGGAGCATGTTCGGATCTGGACACGGGAGCCTGGTATCATCCGTACACCGACTTCGTCCTGGAATCCGGCCTTATGCAGGGGGTAGGCGGCGGCCGCTTTAGCCCCAACAACAGCCTCACCCGGGGACAGCTGGTGACGACGCTGTACCGCATGGCCGGAGAGCCGGAGGTGGAGCAGACTTCCTCCTTCACGGATCTGCGGGAGGGAGCCTACTATGCGGACGCCGTGGCCTGGGCTCAGGAGAACGGCATTGCCAAAGGCGTGACCGAAACCCGCTTCGCCCCGGAGCAATCTGTGACCCGGGAGCAAGCCGCCGTCTTCCTGCACCGGTTTGTCACGGAATATTGGGAACAGGCGGCTGTGGAGACCGCCGATTTGACGGAATTCCCCGATGGCGGCCAGGTCTCCCTCTATGCCCGCACGGCGATGGCCTGGGCGGTGGGCGCAGGCTTCCTGGAAGGCTATGAGGACGGCGCTTTGCGGCCCACGCGGGTGCTCACCCGGGTGCAAATGGCCAAGCTCCTGACCCTCCTGGCAGATTACATCTGATTCTTCTCATTTTTGATCTTTCCTTTCTCCGCCCTCCTCCGGCTTTTGCCGGGGGAGGGCAAATAAAACGGATTTTGGAGGTGTTGCGCCTGCTTGCAAAAACTGCTATAATAGAAGCACCAAATTTGTCTGGAGGCGTGTCTGTGGAAGTGACGATCTATCAGGAGCCCTGCTGGGTTCTGGAAGCGGCGGAGCTGGTCTATGGCTTGGTGAACGGCATTTCTGCAGAGAAGCTGGCTGGAAAAGGGCCGTACTGCGTTCCGCCGGAGGAGGTCCGGCGGATTCAGGAGGCGGTCTGCGCCGGCATAGACCCCGGGGACAAGCTGGTGCAGTTTTATTTCCGAGGGGTGGCCCTGGAGGGCCTGGCCGGTAGGCTGTCCTGCTTGGGCTGCGCCCTGCTGTACAGTACGCTGGCCATCGGCTGCTCCGGGACCGATGCCTTTGCCCAGGCTGTCAAGGAGGCCTGGCGCCGCCTTCAGGAGACCGGCTTTCGCGTAAACGGCATTGACGGCTTCTCCCTGAGCCTGGAGGCCGCCCAGGAGGGAGAGCCCCTGTCCCTGGCGGGGGAGCTGGCGAAGCTGCAGGCGCCGCCTCTTTATCAAATGCAGCTGCTGGAGGTATTTACCGCTTTTGACCGGCATTTGGACCGGGTGATTGCCCTGCTGCGGCCGGTTGCCGAGGCGCTGCCCGCTTATCTCGCGCCTTGGACCGGCGCCATTCCGGTCTTGACGGAACAGTGGAGCGCTTTTTTCCACAGCCAAGCCGCCCGGGAGTTTTTTCTTCGCCGCGCCCGCATCGATGGGGACGAATTTTTAACTTTAGAAATAGCATTCCGCTTTTTTTCACCCCAGGGCTCTCCGGGAAAGTACTCTGGAACGCTGCGGCGTCTGTCTATCCACATGGGTGTCGGCACGCAGCCCGGTCTGGATGAACCCAATCCGGTGCAAGAGCCGGAGGAATGGGAGCTCACGGCCTTGCGGCTGCTGGCCAACGCCTCTCGTATGGAGATGCTCCATGCTATGATGGAGCGCCCCATGAGCGGCCAGGAGCTGGCACAGAAGCTGAATTTAAATTCCGGTACGGTGTTCCGGGATTTGAACAGCCTGTATAACGCCCGGCTGCTGCTGGTGGAGTCCGGCAGCGGGAGAAACTGTTACCGTCTGAATCTTCCCGTGATTCGCCAGATTGTGGACCATGTGCTGCATTATCTGGGAGATCATACCTGACAGCCGGAGTTCCTGTAGAGGGACCGGCTTTCCAGGGCGCCCCTTGCTGTATAAAATTTTCCTGTCTCACGCACCGCTCTGCGGGTCCGATGTGTTTTTCGGGCCTTGCAGAGCGCTTTTTGCTGCTGCAGAGCGCGCATTACACCCTCTTCCAGCATACGACATATATTGTATCAGGGCAGATGCCCAAATGATATGAGGAGTGTGAAAAATGGGATTAAACAATTCCAATAAGATAATCAGCGCGGATCGAATTGATTGTTCCGGTTCGCTGAAGGTCACCTTGGCGCTCTCCGCTTCGCCGGATATCACGGAAAATCCTACGGATATTGTCCTGATCTTGGACCGTTCGGGGAGCATGGCGGGAAGCCCCCTGGAGAATCTGAAGGCGGGAGCAAAAAAATTCATTGATATTATCGAGGAGTCTACCGGCGGCACGCAGGATGGAACCATTGGTTCCGGAAGCCGGATGGGAATTGTCAGCTTCTCGGGTACGGCGGTTCAGAACACACAGCTGATCACCTCTGTGGATGCGTTAAAAGACGCGGTGGACAGCCTGACGGCTGGAGGTCTTACCAACCACGCCGACGCTTTTACGAAGGCCGTGGCTTTATTTGACCCGGCCTCTACCCATACGAAGGTGATGGTGATGTTTACAGACGGAGAAACCACAGCCGGACCGAATCCAAACCCCGTGGCGGCCGCCGCCCGTGCCCAAGGGATCATCATCTACTGCATCGGCCTGATCGGCGCAGACGGCGTAGATCCTGCAGTGTTAAACGATTGGGCCACCGATCCGGATGGGTCCCATGTGGCCATTACGCCGGATGACGCAGAGCTGGAGGATTTGTTTGCGGACCTGGCAGCCAACATTTCAAAGCCCGGCGCCACCAATATTGTTCTGGATGAGGTTGTGAATCCGGACTTCGTCATTACCAGCATTGCCATGCCGACCAAAGGCGTCGCCAGTATGATCAGCCCTACGACGCTGAAGTGGACCATCGACCGGCTGGGCGTGACGGCAAATGAGGGCGCGACTTTGGAATTTTTCATCAAGCATGTTGGAACCACGCCTGGGACAAAGCTGGTAAACGAGTCTATCACCTATACCGACGACGAGCACAACCTGGCGACGTTCCCGGAGCCGACGGTCCAGGTGGACTGCGGCGTCATCGTGACGCCGGAGCCCTGCCCGGCGCCGGTGGAGGTTTCCTTGGAGGGGTGCCAGGATTCTGTCGTTTACAATGTGGGAGATGTTTATCTGGAGTCCCTGGGACGAATTTTGCAGTTGAATGTCAACTTAAAGCGGGTTTGTCCCAACAAGCGGGTTGCGTTGGCTGTCATTTTGACTGAGGTAGACCAAAATGGAAACGAGTATCCACGAGGCATGAAGACCATTACCGTGCCGGCGCATCACGCGCCAACCTGTCAGGATATTCTGGTTGAGTGCATCAAGTTTGTTTTGCCGGAGGACCTGGATGTGTCGGGCGGAACGCCGCAGGCTCTGTGCGACACCAGAAACTTTAAGGTTCGGGTTTTCGCCAACAACATTGATTTTGACTTTCAATGCTGCGATATGACGACCTAAACGAAAGACGAAGTAGATGACAAAATTTACCCCCGGCTAAACCGGGGGTAAATTTTATGTAGGACGTCATATTACGAGCAAAAGAAGAACCCTGAACGCCGCAGGCGAGATCCAAGGCTGAACTTAGAACGGGCAGGGCATGGACCCTGCCCCGGAAGTAAATTTATGATTTTTTCCGTTGCCTTTTGCGGGCATGCATATTGTAGTAGTATTGCAGGCCGCAGGCAAGGTTAAACAAGCGCGGGATATGGAGCAATATTTGAAGGAACTGGAAGAAACCATGCGTGAATTCTCTTAATCCTTTGTTTCGGTGCAATTCCGGACGTTACATATAAAAAACAGCCCCTTTTACATAGCCAGTCATACAGCTATGATATAGGGGGCTGTATTTTTATACCTTCAAGCTTGAGATCCGCAATTCAGCTATGGACCGCCGGCTACAAAACGCCCAGCACAACAAGGTAAACTGCCATCGTTTGATATGCAGCTGTGTGGAACAGATTACGCACTGTATGGGCACAGTTAGTCGTTTTTCATTTTGCCCTTTTCATCTTTTATAGATGGAAGCAGATTGTGCGTAATCATTGGAACAAATTCGGCCGCCGCTGGCGTCAGGTCATTCAGGTTATTGGCAAATATTCCAATATCAAAGGAGATTTCTGGCGTGACAGGATATTTCCGATATCCTGTTACCAGAGTATCCATCGTGTACTCGGACAGGATGCCGATACCAATCCCATTTAAAACCATGTTGATGGCTGTTTCCGCTGTTTGTACCTGGAGAAACTTATCAATGGGAAGCGACTGCTTTACATGGTCTAAAATTGTTTCATAGGCAGGCTTGTTGATAATCAGCAGATTCGGCGGCGCGGTCAAGTCCACCTCCAAAACATCAGGATCTTCCTTTGGGAACATGGCGGCCATACGGTCATGGTACAGGGTGATGGAATCGAACTTTCCAAAAGGAGAACAGGATACCGCAAAATCCACCGTATGCGCCTCCACCATACGGAAAATATCGTTGGGGCTGCCTTCCCTGATTTCAATCGTCACGCCTGGAAACGCTGCCCGGTATTCCTTTAGAGCCTTTGAAAGAATGGTCGAAACCAAAGAGGTCAGGGCGGCGATACGGAGACGGCCCTCTACGAAGTGATTTTCCAGATAGGCTGTCTGCGCGATGCGGTTATCCAAATCCTCGATCTGTTTGGCGAGAAGGTAAATCTTCTGCCCCACATCGGTCAGGAGCAGCCCATTGCGTTTGTCCCGAAAGAACAGCTTGACCTTCAACTCTGTTTCCAGCTTTGAAATGGCGTTACTCACAGCAGGCTGTGTGATATACAGCATTTTTGCGACTCGCGTAATGCTTCCGCACTCTGCCACTTTAATAAAGATTTCCAGATTCCTGTTCATCATCATTTGGTTATCTCCGTATCACAAAAAAAGAATTTTACTTATGACGGATTGTACCATATAATACGTACAGAAGCAAGGGGCTGATCGCTCTTGCGGGAAAACGAGGAGGTGAACCATGCCGTACATTGAAGTAAAAACCACCGGAGGATTATCTGCGGAGAAAAAACGGGAGTTGTCCCAAAAACGGATCGCTGCGTTTGAAGAAGGGTCCAGCAAAGAAGTTGCGGCCAATATCCAGATGACGGTGGTGGATGGCTGTTGAATGAACTTCCGGGGGGATGTGGAATCTCCTGCGGCACATATCCTGGTTTGCCCAGGGCCGTTGACACCGCCGGAGGATTACTGGCGTACAATCGATGCTTTTTTCCCATTCTGGTGGAGGAGATGGAAATCAAAAAGAATCATATCTACGTCAACATTCTGGAATTTCGGAACTGGGGTTATGATGGAGAAATGGTCGCTGCTCCCAAGCGACATGACAATGCAAATCAATAAGGAGTGAAATGATAATGAAAACAATTTTTATCACAGGCGCATCTTCCGGTATTGGCCGGGAAACGACCAAGTATTTTGCAAACCACGGCTGGCGGGTCATCGCCACCATGAGAAACCCGCAGAAGGCCGGGGAACTGGCAGATTTGCCCAATGTGGTCATCATGCCTCTGGATCTGATGAACCCGGAGCAGATCCGGGAAACCAGTCAGACAGCACTGGCGGAGTACGACGTGGATGTGCTGTTCAACAACGCCGGTTACGGCATGATGGGGCCTTTTGAGAAACTGCCGGAGGATGAGATCCGCAAGCTCTTTGACACGGATGTCATCGGGACCATGCTGGTAACGCAGCAGTTCATCCCCCACTTCAAAGCACGCAAAGGCGGCACGATCCTGACGACTACCTCGCTCGCCGGCATCATCGCCCTGCCGCGTGACGGTGCTTATGGCGCAGCCAAGCGCGCTCAGCAGGGGATGGTGGAGTCCCTGTACTATGAGCTGAAGCCCTTTGGCGTGAAGATGGCTGCCATGATCCCCGGGGGAACCAACACCAATTTCCAGACCCCGATTAACATTCTGGACGGCTATGAAGAGCCTGCGGCCAGACAGCGGGAATATCTGCTGGACGGCAACGTCGCGTTCCCCGGCCCGGAAGAAGCGGCGGTGGCAGTATGGACTGCGGTAAACGACGGCAAGGATCAGATCAACTATCCGACGGATAGAGTGTGCCAGAAGCTCTATGACCAGTACAGAAGCATGAATGTGGAGGACTTCAAGACCTACTTCTATGACCGCATTTTTGGCGGCGTGGCGCAGTAAGAAATTTTCCGCAAGAAAAGCAGAGCAGGAACAAACTGCTCCCGCCAGCCTTTGCTTATGCGTTCTTGGCTTTGTATTCCTCGCCCCAGCTCCACATGGCATCCAGGATTGGCTTTAGGCTGTATCCTAAATCAGTCAATGTGTATTCCACATGGGGTGGGACTTCCGCAAATACAGTGCGGGTCAAAAGTCCCGTAGCTTCCATTTCCCGAAGCTGCGCGGTCAGGACTTTTTGAGTCACATGGCCAATAGAATTTTTCAGTTCACCAAACCGCTTGGTCCCCGGCATCAGGTCGCGGAGGATCAGAACCTTCCACTTATTGCTGATGAGCGTGAGCGTTGTTTCTACCGGGCAGGCCGGCAGCTCCTTTGCGGGTTTACCGGTTATTTCCTTTGTCGTCTCCATAATCGCTTCTCCTTTAGTATCTAAATGGTAACTACAGCACAATATTGTGCCTACTTTACTACTTAGCGGTACGGTATTATTATAGAACCAACGGAAGGGAAAAGCAACCCGTTCCCATAAAAACAGATTTGGAGGCTAACAAAAATGAATGAAGTTGTAAAATTCCTGAATGAGAATCCTGTGCAGTATCTGGCCACTGTAGGCCGCGATGGAAAGGCGAAGTGCCGCCCCTTTATGTTCGCTGGAGAAAAGGACGGCAAGCTGTGGTTCTGCACCAACAACCAGAAAGAGGTTTTTAAAGATATGCAGGCCAATCCCAACGTGGAGGTCAGCGTTTCCAGCCCTACCTATGCATGGATTCGCTTAAACGGCAAGGCAGTTTTTGAGAACAACATGGCTGTCAAGGAGATGTGCATCCAGAACCCCATCGTCAAGGGGCAGTACCAGACCGCCGACAATCCCATTTTTGAGGTGTTCTATCTGGCGGACGCCCATGCGGTGATCGCCGATTTCTCCGGCAATCCTCCCAAGGAGTACAATCTGTAAGAGAAAAAACATACCGATCTTCGGGGCGGGGTGAAAGTCCCCACCGGCGGTATAGTCCGCGAGCCGCAAGGCATGAGCCGGTGTGATTCCGGCACCGACAGTGACAGTCTGGATGATAGAAGATAGGCCAAGGCCGCCCTGTGTTTTTGCAGGGCGGCCTGAATCCAAAGCCCGTCTTATAAGGAGTACTTATGAATCGCAATTCCATTTCTATGTCCCATAATTTCACCAGGCAGACGGCCTCTTTCCGCAGGATCCGAACGATGACGATGATTTCGCTGCTGGCGGCAGTAGCCTTCGTTTTCGCCTTTTTTGAGTTTCCTGTGCCGCTTTCCCCCGCATTTGCCAGAATGGATCTTTCGGATTTTCCTGCTCTGGTGGGTGCGATGGCACTGGGGCCTTGGGCAGGCGTTTTGGTAGAACTGGTAAAGAATCTGCTGGGGCTGCTCGGCACCAGCACTGGAGGTGTGGGAGAATTGGCCAATTTTTTGATGGGTGGAGCAATGGCCTATCTTGCGGGAACGACTTATTATAAAGGTCATCGCCCGGCGTGGCTTGGCTGCCTGGTGGGCTCCATTGGTATGGCAGTCATGGCGGCGATCACCAACTATTTCATCCTGCTTCCGTTATTTGAAACCTTTCTACCATTGGGTGCGCGGATTGCCTCCTTTGCAGAATTTATTCCATTTATTCACACCAAGCTGGATGTGGTTCTTTGGCATGCGATCCCCTTTAATCTGCTCAAAGGGTTGGGCATCTCCCTGATCACGCTGGTGGTATTTCCAAAGCTGCTTCCGGTCTTCCGTGGCAGGGAACATTAAGGAGGCGAGGATATGACGACACAAGAGATTTTGAACCTTCTTCAAACCGACATCCATTCTACGGTATTTGCCACTTTGGATGCCCATGGCCTGCCTCAGACCTGTGTGATCGACCTAATGCTGGCAGACGAACAGGGGCTCTATTTCCTGACCGCAAGGGGCAAATCTTTCTATGAGCGCCTGATGGCAAAGCCCTTTGTGGCGGTCACTGGCATGAAAGGCAGCGATACCCTTTCCACATTGGCCGTCTCTCTGCGGGGAGCGGTGCGAAATATCGGGAAAGAACGTCTGACAGAGATTTTTGAGAAAAACCCTTACATGGCTAAAATCTACCCCACGGAAAAAAGCCGTGATGTGCTGGAGGTCTTTCAGATTTACCAGGGCGAAGGAGAGTATTTTGACCTGGGGCAGCTTCCGCCCTACCGCAAGAATTTTTCTTTTGGCGGCGGAGCTGTTCGGGAGTACGGTTACCGTATTGATCCCCCAAAATGTATTGGCTGTCAGGGATGCCGCAGCGTTTGTCCATCGGGCTGTATCAGCGACACCGTTCCCCGCAGCATTGATGCGGCCCACTGCCTGCACTGCGGCAACTGCCTGCGTATTTGCCCGGCAGGCGCCGTGGAACGGCTTGGCCCATAGGCCCGATAGCAGGATAACCGTATTTTGAGGAGAATTCCCTATGAACCGTTTGGAACAAATACAATATTTGATCGGAGTGCTGCTCAAAGAGATGCCGGGCTATCAGACGCAGGCAAAGGATTTTCCCAGGGATGAGCAGTCACAGCGGAGATTACTCCGCAGTCTGATGAACGTCCGCCCGCCGCTTCCCCTGGATGTGGAGTTTCTGGCGGTGCAGGACGAACTGCTCTTGGCGGAGCGGGAGGAAAAAGGCGTGGTGGATGCCGCCGCTCTTCCGGTTTCTGATTCCGATTCCCGCCTGATTCTATGGCAGGGGGATATTACCCGGCTGAGCGTGGACGCGATTGTCAATGCCGCCAATTCCGCCCTGCTGGGTTGCTTCGTTCCCTGTCACGGCTGTATCGACAACGCCATCCACTCGGCGGCGGGGCTTCGGCTTCGGGACGCGTGCAACCGGCTCATGGAGCAGCAAGGACATCCGGAACCCACCGGACAGGCCAAACTGACGGCCGGCTACAATCTGCCTGCCCGGTATGTGCTGCACACCGTAGGCCCCATCGTGCAAGGCCGGGTGTCCCGGCATGACCGGGAACTGCTGGCCTCCTGCTACCGTTCCTGTTTGGAGTTGGCGGCGGAGCATGATCTTCAGAGCGTAGCATTCTGCTGCATTTCCACCGGGGAATTTCACTTCCCCAATCAGGAAGCGGCAAAAATCGCAGTGCAGACGGTGAAAGAGTTCCTACAAGCTCCGACTTCCATCAGAAAGGTAATTTTCAATGTTTTCAAGGATTTTGACGCAGACGTCTACCGCACCTTACTCTGACCAGCTTGCGAAGATGCAGCAAGTGCTGGAGCAGGCAGATGCGATCATGATAGGAGCCGGTTCCGGCCTTTCTGCTTCGGCGGGACTGACTTACTCCGGAGAGCGGTTTGAGAAGCACTTTGGGGACTTTATTCAGAAATATGGTATCCGGGATATGTACTCCGGCGGGTTCTATCCCTTTGAAACACTGGAGGAGCATTGGGCCTGGTGGAGCCGTCACATTATGATCAACCGCTATGAAAAGGCTCCAAAGCCGGTCTATGATACGCTTCTGAAGCTGGTAACCGGCAAGGAATATTTTGTGCTGACCACCAATGTAGACCATCAGTTTCAGCTTGCAGGCTTTGACAAAGGACGGCTGTTTTATACCCAGGGGGACTACGGCCTGTGGCAGTGCAGGAAACCCTGCTGTCAAAGGACATGGGACAATGAGCAGACGGTTCGCCGCATGGTAACCGAGCAACGGGATATGCGTGTGCCGACAGAACTGGTTCCTGATTGTCCGGTGTGCGGGCGGCCCATGACCATGAACCTGCGCTGCGACGGCACCTTTGTGCAGGACGTGGGCTGGTATGCCGCCGCTGGGCGTTATCAGGATTTTTTGCAGAAATATGAAAGGGCGCGGGTAGTGTATGTGGAATTGGGCGTAGGCGGCAACACGCCGGTGTTACATTTTTGGAGCACCGCAGAAAAATCAAGAAAACACATGGATAAACGGCAGACCCAGATTGGTTCGCATAACTGGATAAAAGAATTTAAGGAAAAGAGGTGTGCATGATGTTTGGCTGGAGAATTCCTAAAGCAGAGAATACGCCTGAAGCTACGGAAAAGCTGCGTGCGGCGTTGGATAAAGCGGAGGCGGTAATTGTTGGTGCCGGCGCCGGCCTATCTACTTCTGCCGGCTTCACTTATTCGGGAGAACGTTTTGAAAAGCATTTCCACGATTTTGCAGCCAAATATCATTTCAGTGATATGTATTCCGGGGGCTTCTACCACTATGATACACTGGAAGAACATTGGGCGTACTGGAGCCGGTATATTCTTATCAATCGTTATGAGGATGCGCCAAAGCCGGTATATGACAAGCTGCTTTCGCTAATCCAGAACAAAGACTATTTTGTGTTGACAACAAATGTCGATCACTGCTTTCAGAAAGCTGGATTTGATAAGCATAGATTGTTCTACACACAAGGGGATTACGGATTGTTCCAGTGCAGAGAGCCATGCCACCAAAAGACATACGAAAATGAAGCTGTCATTCGCCAGATGGTACAGCAGCAAAAAGATATGAAGATTCCATCTGATTTAATTCCCCGCTGCCCTGTATGTGGAAAACCGATGACAATGAACCTTCGTGCGGATAATACTTTTGTGGAAGATGAAGGCTGGCATACCGCTTCGGAACGGTACGCAGACTTCCTTTGTCGTCATAAACACATGAACACGCTGTTCTTAGAATTAGGCACCGGCATGAATACGCCGGGCATAGTGAAATTTAGTTTCTGGAGGATGGCATATGAGTGGCCGGACGCAATTTATGCCTGTATCAATCTGAACGAGGCATATGCGCCAAAGGGATTCAGAAAAACTCCATCTGTATCAATGCGGACATAGGAGAAGTGCTGAACAAGCTGTAATTTAATATATGCGGCATTTAAGCCGTTTGCGAAAGGACGTTTCACTTTTACGGGTGGGCGCCCTTTTTTCATCCCTATTTTACGGAGGAAGGAGAACAACATGGAACTAAACGAAATGGAAAAAAAGCTGCTTTTTCAGGTAGAAGGAGATTATCAGACTAAAGTTCTGAATGAGCTCTACATGACCGTGCGCTATTCAAATGATTCCGAGCAGCGGGAGGCGGCGCAAAGGCTCATGGCAAAGCTGCGCATCCTGTCGGATGCGGAGTGCATGGACTTAGTGAAGGACATACAGAAGAACTACCGTCTGCCCCATCCGCCCCGGACTATCGGGGAAAGGATTGCCGAGGCCAGGCAGCGATCCGGCGCTGAAAAATTAAAAGGGCATGACATCATGGCGCTGGAACGGTTTGACCCGGAGGTGCGGCACATGATCGTCTTTGATGTACTGTCCTATGACGCCCCTGTTGGCGATAAGGGAGATAAGATGCGTCTGTTCCTTACAGATGCCGGTTATCAGAAATTTTTAGACAGCCAGGAACGGGGCGAAGTAAAACTGAAAAACCATGCAAAGGTGTCCGGCGGAAATCTTTATTATGACCGCAGGGACCGTGCCTTGTAGCGGAATAATCGAAGAAAGGAGGCTGTGAAATGGCTGTATTCCGTGTAGAGAAAACGAAGGACTTTACGGTTATGAGCAATCATCATCTGCGTAATACGGAATTGTCCTTAAAGGCGAAGGGGCTCCTTTCCCTTATGCTGTCGCTGCCGGAAGATTGGGATTATACCACAAAGGGGCTTGCACATATCTGTAAGGACGGTGTGGATTCTATTACTACCGCCCTGAAGGAGCTGGAGCGGCACGGGTATCTTACCAGGCAGCGCCTCCGATATGATAACGGGCAGCTCGGAGATATTGAATACACAATCCATGAAAAGCCCGCAACCGGCGTAAAACAAGGAGTTCCACCTAAACGGGAAAATCCAAGACAGGCAAAACCTAAACAGGCGGAACCTGGACAGGGAAATCCCGCACAATTAAATACTAATCCACAAAGGACTAAAAAATCAAAAACGGATATATCAAGAACACATCAATCAATCTATCCGGCAGAGCCGGAAACGGCTGACTGTCAGGATGGGATTGATAGGATGGATATGGCAGAGGCATATCGTGAAATCATCAAAGAGAATGTTGAGTATGACTTTCTGGTTCCCCGCTATGGGAGGGAACGCATGGACGAAACGGTGGAGCTTATACTGGAAACGGTGCTTTCCAGACGGCCATATATCCGCATTGCCGGAGACGACTTTCCACGGGAGGTTGTCAGGAGCCGGTTCTTAAAGATCAACTCCAGCCATGTGGAGTATGTTTTTGACTGTATCGACAAGAATGTTACGAAGGTCAACAATATCAAGGCTTATCTGCTGGCAGCGTTCTATAATGCCACAGCGACGATGGATAGTTATTACCGTGCCGAGGTCAATCACGACATGTACGGGTGTTAGGCGCCAGAGGGCGCTTTTTTTCATGTAATCATGGAGGAAGGAGGCGAAAGCACAATGAAACGAAAAGCTGTGCCGGTGTTATGCCCGGTGTAACCAAAGAGCAGATCCAGGCAGCCAGGGAGGCGGACCTGTTCGCTTACCTGCAGTTTCACGAGCCGGGCGTATTGAAACGGGACGGGCCGAATTACCGGCATAAAGAGCATGACAGCCTGGTTTATGTGACCGGGAAAAAATACTGGTACTGGAACAGCCGGGGCCGGAGTATCAACGCTCTGGACTACCTGATCCAGATTCGGGGATATGGTCTGGTGGATGCGGTCCACACACTGGTCGGCGGCGAGATTCAGCAGATACCGGAACGCCGGAGTACGCCGGAGCCAAATTACATACAGAGGGAACAGGAGAAAAAAGCCTTTTCCCTCCCCTGGGCCAGACGGTGTGCTACCGCTGCTGTTTCTTATTTGCAGCAGCGCGGAATCAGTAGTGAAGTAATCAGCCGGTGCGTTCGGTTAGGGCTTTTCTATGAAGCCCGTTATAAGGGCGAGGCGGTCTGTGTGTTTGTGGGAAAGGATGATGCGGGGAAAGCAAAATTTGCCTGTATGCGGAGTATTACCGGCAAACTCAGAAAGGACGTATACGGCAGCGACAAAATGTACAGCTTTTGTTATCCACCCCAAAATCCGGGCAGCCAGCATGTGGCGGTCTTTGAAGCGCCTATCGATGCTCTTTCCCACGCAACGCTGCAAGAGCTGGAAGGCTGGAAATGGGATGGCTACCGTCTGTCTTTGGGCGGTACCTCTCATGTGGCGCTGATTGCGTTTCTGGAGCGCCACCCGGAAATCCGGCGCGTCAATCTTTACATGGACAATGATCTTGGCGGTCTTAAAAATGCCAGAAGGATTAAGGCAATGCTCCATGACAATCCGCGTTTTAAGCATATCCGGGTAGGCATCAACCCGCCCTGCGTTGGAAAGGACTATAACGAAAAGCTGTTACATACCAGAGGAAAAATCAAGGACCGCCAACTACCATGCCGCCAGAAACAGGCGGCTATTTCAATTTAAGGGGGGATTTTGGTATGAACGGAACACAGCAGATTCGTTTTACGGACAGTGCTGGAAAGGCGCTGTTTTCGATTCCTGATAACGGCCTTCTCTGCCTGTTTTATGGAAATGGGGACCGGCATTTTTCTTTTTGCCGTTATCTGGACCAGGATCATGCGGAGATTGACGGCGTGAAATATTCTCTCCGTGAATTTGCCCGGAGGATGGAACACAACGAAATCAGTTTTGCCCCGGCTTAACGGCGGGGCCAGAATAACAGGAGGTTTTCACTATGACAAAAACAGAAAATACCGCTTTGCAGATGATTGCCGAAACCGCCCGCTGCCCGGAGTATGGGCCTGAAATGGTAACGGCGCTGATGAAAAAGCTGGATGTGAATGAAAAGGGGTTCGCGTTGCTGATGAATGTTACCCCTTCTACTGTCCGTCTCTGGACCAGTGGGGCCGTCCAGCCCAGCAGCACGGCAAAGCGGCTGATGCAGATTTTTGAGACCGGGCCGGAAATTATCAGCAAGATTGCCGGAGGGCAGCCCCCGGCAGACAGGAGGGATTTATAAATGGCAGAAACGGACAGCCAGCCGATTGCGGAAAATGAGCAGGTAAAAGAGCTGCTTGCTCTCCTGAAAGACAACAATACGCCGGGATATGAGGAATTTGCCAGGCTGATCGGCCATGTGACCGAGATGGAGCAGCGGCTTTCCGAAGCAACCGAGGAACTAAAGGCCATGCGTCGGGAGGTACAGGGCTTACAGGACCATTCCCTGAAAGATTCCCTCCAAAAAAGTTGTAAGGCTATGGAGGCAAGTGTGGCTGCTATGCGCCAGCGTCTTTCCAAGCTCAAAGAGCAGATCATTGACGGGTGCCGGCATATCCTGACTGATTTCAAGGAACGCGGAGCCGTTGCCTTGAATGGAATCACACAATTCCTGCATATCCGGTCGGCGCTGGAGGCTGTTCAGGAGGCGGCGGAAAAAGGGATGCAGGCCAGTGACAGGGCTGTTTCCAGGATTGACGCTTTCAGTGCGGAATACCATGAGGCAGGCCGCCATCTGAAAAATATGGGCCGCACCTTTCAAGGGAAACCGATGGAGGCAGAAGCAAAAGAAACCGGAAAGATTGCCAGGGCGTTCAAAGGCGCTTTCAAAGCGGAGCGTGCCCTTATATCTTCTGTAAACCGTGGCGCAAAGCGGTCTTTGAATACCCTTGCTCGGTTGGAACAGACCGCAGAACGCCGCCCTTCCATTTTGAAGGCAATGCGGGAGCAGGCAGCGAAAACGGAGCCGGCAAAAAAGCAGCCGGCACCTTCTCACGATAAGGACAGCCGGTAAGCATTTGCAGCCCAGAGCGAAAGGAGGATTTTGATTGAAACAGGAACCGCTGCCTCAGATTTATTTGCTCCGTGATACGGACCTTACGATATTTGCCTATGAACTCCATATTTTCGCAGGTGATTTTCTCCGGGAAAGTGAATTTAATATGCGCTCCCTGGTTACGAATACCGGACCGGATTCGATTGCCATTATGGGACGCCGGCACATGTGGTTGTCCGATGCGCTGCACGCGTACTGTTCCACAGCGGACCTCCACCAGATGATCTTTACAACGGAATATCTTGGGGCAAGGGCTGTTCTGTTCCATACGGACCATAAAGCGGACGGCCATCTGTACGGCGACGCGCTGATGATGGACTTAGATACGCTGCGCCAGGATGTGAAAGGCAGCACGCTTTCCCCCTATGGCGTCAATATCGAACATCAAAACGGTGCGTCTGAAACGGTCAGTTTTGAAAAATGGCACTCGATGGAGCTTTACGAAAAAGACGCTTTGAAAAGCTGGGGATTCTGCTACAGACCGGAGCAGGTTACAGAATGGCAGCATTACTATTCCGGCAGATTCAGCCAGTGGAAAGAGCAGGCATTTTCCTATATGCCCCAGGACCTGGAGGAACGCCTGAATGTGGAATACATGACCGGTGCGCAGAACCCCGATATGGATATGTACCGTATTCCTTTGGCAGCGGCAAAACAGATGCTTCCCTACGACGAAGCGTCGGTTTACCGTCTCCTTCCTTCCGGACCGGAAAAGATAGCGCCTATTGCGGCAGTCACTACGGGCTTGTGGTATGAGCATTACAGGGAATTTGCCATTGCTCCGGAGGATTTGGGCGCTCTGGATCGGTTGGTGCAACGGGAAACGGACCGGATCATTGGAAAGTCTCCGGCCCTTCACAAGCCGGAGAAAGACCGTTCCAGTCAGGAACGGTAAATTTTTGCACAGATTGGAGGTGATACCGATTGCCAGAAAATATACAGCATGAAGATTTTGGGGAGAAAATCGGCGGCGCGAAAAAGGACCTTTGGAAAGACCGGGGGCTTTATGTGGATGACCTTAGCGGCATGAATGAACGGGAGGCGGAAAAATTCGTCAAGAAGGATAACGTCTGGAAAAAACCGGACTATCAGGCCATGCTTGACGAGGGCGTCCCTCTGGGTGTTGTCTATTTCATCAAAAAAGCGCGGGACGGATTAAGTGCCTCCCCGCAGTATTACCGCAGGGACGACACGCCGGAGAAACGTCTTGCAAGGCAGAAAGAATATATCCAGACAGTACGGGAATTGCAGAGCGTGGTCTCGGAAGTCCGCACCGTGGAGGATGCCATGAAAGTCTATGACCGTTTCTTTTTGGAGAACGGGTATTTGGAACAAGTACAGGGCTGGGGCAGCGGCATCCATTATAGAGCAACGGAAAAAGGTCAGGAGAATCCGGTCATTACAAACAAACTGTCCAATGCCCTGATGGTTCGTTCCGCGGAATATTTTGAGCGGAATTTTACGCAGAAAGCCAGAAAGGAACAGTTTGGAGTCTCCAAAGACCAAAAAGTGCCAAAGGGATATGCGATCCATTTCAATGACGGGAAAAACACGTATTCCAGAAATAACGACTGGAAGGCCGGCACCTATTATGTGACGAAAGGTTATTCTATTTTGCAGACAAACTTTGAATCTCGTGAGGCTGCTCTGAAATGGGTACAGGATTTTGCCAGGCAGCGGAGCAAAGGCGGAAAGGTCCGGTTTACCCCTCCGCAGCTTGAACATGTGAGACGGACCGGGCCGGATTATCGGAGCGGTCAGGAAATTACAGGACAGCATTACCTGGAAACCTTCGGCTTCCGCGGCGGTGAGTTTGGAAACTGGATGAATCAGAATGACAGGCAGGCTTCCCTCAACATGGGATTTGAAGCGCTCAAAGATTTGGCGTCAGCTTTACAGATCAGCGATAAGGATATTGCCTATCAGGGAACGCTTGCTATCGCTTTCGGTGCCAGGGGCAGCGGCAACGCTGCGGCTCATTATGAACCTCTCCGTAAAGTCATCAATCTCACGAAGATGCACGGCGCCGGTTCCCTGGCCCATGAATGGTGGCATGGGTTTGATGATTACCTGGGGACACGGATGGGCGCAAAGGGATTTCTTTCGGAGCAGCCCCGCCTCTATCCGCTGTTTCAAAAGCTCATTGATACCATGAAATATAAGCCGGAAACGCCGGAGCAGGCGGCAAAGCGGACCGAGGCACAGAGCGAGCGGACCCGGAAAAACGCGGCAAGCTGGCTGGATTCTGCGGTACTTGGTTCCCTGAAACGGTATGGGAATGAAGAACAAATGGAGACCTATGCGGTTCTGCGCGAAGCGTTTTTGTCAGGCGAAACCGGCTCTGTGGAGCGGCTCAGCGCCTTTAAGAAGGCTGTTACCGGGCGCGTAATCCCGAAAAGTGAGCGGGAAAGGCTGGAACTGTTTGAGCGGATGCTTCATGGAGTACAGGAACAGGAAACACCGCAGATCGGGCGAACAGAAACCGATTACTACCGTAATTCCGTGCGGATGGGAAAAGAATGTGAAAAAGACGGCGGTTATTGGGACAGCAATGTGGAGATGACGGCCAGGGCTTTTGCCTGCTACATAAAAGATAAGCTGCCCTACCAGTCGGACTATCTGGCGGGCCATGCAGATTGTGCTGTTACCCTTGTGGCTGGTAAAGACGGGAAAATGGAGGTTTTGAAAGCCTATCCCGAAGGAGAGGAACGTAAGGCAATCAATGCGGTATTTGATGAAATGATGGCGGAGCTAAAACGGGAACAGATACTTACCCATTCGGAGACAACGCTTCCGCTTCCGGTGCAGGCCGCGCCGCTGGCCGAAAATGAGCAGATTTCCATATTTACAATGGAGCGTCCTTCGGTTATGGCGCAGCTTGCAGCGGCAAAACCGGCAGAAAAAACAACGTTGGTGCAGACTGCTCCGAAAAAGAGCCATGAGCCGGAGATTTAGGAGGTGTTGAAAAGATTGGAAGAAAATAAAGACTTCCGTGCTTACCGGTACGGCGACCATTTAGAGCCAGGGTATGAATTGAAGATTGAACATAGTATTTCTTGTGAAGATGTGGATATTTCCCCCTTTATTATGATGGGAAAAGAAAGTTTAGAGGCTATGCGTCAGGGTAGTATTGACGGGGAGCAGAAAGCTTATGAAATTGTGGTGGCAGCGGCGAAACAGTGGGAACAGCAGGCGGCTTCTACACAGATGATAGACCGGGCGCTGGAATATCTTCGCACGCCGGAGGTGGAGCATACGGGGAATGTATGGGAGAAAAGCAACGGCAGTAGGGACAGTGAGCAGATCAGCAACCGCGTGTATAAAATGTCTTGCAGCATTAAGGAAAATACAAAACATGATCGTGAGACCGATCAGCGTATTCCGGTTGCCTGGCATGTTACATGGGATTTGTATGTGAACTCCCCAAAACAGGGATATGGCGAGAAGATTGCCGGACAAAACCAGAAACGCTACACCGATAAGGCTGCGGCCCTAAAGTATCTGGATGGACGCAAGAAAGCCTACGCCCATTTATTTACGGAAATCTCCCCACAGATACCAAAACAGTATGAGCGTCATTTTACTGTGCATGGGGCGCTCCTGCCGGGATATACCGTGGAGGGCCGGGAATCGGTAAAGACAGACCGTACCGCCGCCGAAGTTTCGGAGGGCGGTATTTCTATGCTGGAAAAGCCTTCTGTGTTGGGGAAACTGGCAGCGGCAAAATCCCAGGAGAAAGCCCCTAAGCCTTCCCACTCCGGTCCGGAACTGTAGAAATGGAGGGATGACTTATGCTGATGGCAGTACAAGGTCCGTATGCCCTGATGGTGCAGCCGGACGATATTTTAATCAGTCCCCGCGAGGTGGACGAGAATTTTGGAACGATGGTCTGCTTTCATCCCCGTTATGCGCTGGGTGACAGCCACAATTACATGGACAAAGACGATTTCCTGCGGGAAATGTACTTGAATACCGTTGGGAATGACGAGCGCGGCATGAAACGGTATGAAAATATGGTAAACATGGTGTGGAGTCGGAAAATGACCGGTCCAAATCCGGATGAACGTGCCGTTGACAATACTCTGCTGAATGTGATCTCAAAGAAGTACATCATGCTGCCGCTGTATTTGCTGGACCACAGCGGGCTTGCCATGAAAACAACCAGTTTTCACGACCCCTGGGACAGTGGGCAGGTTGGATGGATTTATGTTTCCAAAGAGGACGCCCTGAAAGAGTTTGGCGGCGAAAAAATGACCGGCGCCATCCGAAAAAAGGCGGAGGACCTTATGCGGGGCGAGGTGGCGGCTTATGATTCTTACCTCCGCGGTGAGTGCTATGGATTTGAGCTGTATAAAAACGGTGAGCTGGAGGATAGCTGCTGGGGATTCATGGGAAGTCTTGATGATGCGCGCAAGGATATGGCTGAATATCTCCCGGATAGTTGCAAGGACATGGTAGAACACCTGGAAGAACACAATCAGCCGGCTACGATTATCAAGACGCTCCTGAAACACGCAAAAATTCAGGTGGATCAGGCAGCGAAAGCCTTCGAGCATGCGCCTCGCCAGCGAATGATTGAGAACGCCAGATGAAGATAACATATTTTATTTTATCAGGGAGGATGTGGCAATGGAGATTATTCCTGCCCCTTATGATAGGTGCATTTATGTAGGCTCCGGTCATTCCGGCGAAAGCAAATGTCCCGGCAGCGGTACGCCGCATTACAGCCAGGTCCGTATCCGTTTTGAAACCCGGCGTGACGGTGCTTTGCTTTTAACTGGGAAGATATGCCCCGTCTGCGGTGCAGTCTTTCTTCCATATAAAAAATACGCAAAGCACTGGTTCCGATTCGGCGATTATACCTTTATCCGTTCTTTGGACGGTAAAGTACCTTCGGAGGAAAGGATCAGGCACAGGGAGTTCAAGCCTGACCCGGATTATATCCCTCCGCAAATTGATTATCACGAAATCTACAAAACGCCCGCCTATATCAAAAATGGTCTCAGACGGCCATTTCAGGGCGGCTCCATGAGTCCGAGATAAGCGAGAGCAAATAACGTAGGAAAGGAGGATGCTCATGCAGGAAGATATTGAACAAAGAACCGTTTCTGTCACTGTCCAGGCGTCAAAGCTGACCGGGCGGGTTTTGAAAGCGGCCATTGCAGCCGTGATTCAAAAAATGGAACAGGAACGCAATACCCCAAAAGTAGGCCGCAACAGTATGAAGCGGCTGACGGCCAGGGAGCCCGGCGCGAATACCATAGAAGTGACCGGGCGGATTCGCTCTTTCGAGCGGTACGCAAGGAAACATCAGGTTCGCTATCACATTGAGAAAGAAGCTGGAACGGACCCGCCTAAGTGGACGGTTTATTTCAAGGCAAACCAGGCGGATGCTCTGACAGCGGCCTTTAAGGAATATACGAGGAAAGACCTTGCCCGCGCGCAGAGACCTTCTCTGCTGTCTCAGCTCCATAAATTCAAAGAGCTAGCGCAGGCGCTTGGCCGTGACCGTGTGAAGAACAAAGAACATGGAGGGCCGGAGCGTTGAAAATAGATACCGATACCCTGAAAAAGCAGGTGATCCTTCACTTGCCCTATCTTCTGTTCCTTTTGGTATTTGCTAAGCTGGGCGAAGCGGTACGGCTTGCCCCCGGAGCGGACGCCTCCCAAAAGCTGCTGGGACTTTCTGAAGGTTTTACTCTTGCATTTCAGAGTGTGTGGCCCGGCGCCGGAATCGACTGGCTGGTTGGTCTGTGTGGCGCGGCTGCCGTGCGGCTGGCGGTCTATCTCAAAGGGAAGGATGCGAAAAAGTACCGTAAAAATGTGGAATACGGTTCTGCCAGGTGGGGTAACAACGCGGATATTGCCCCGTTTATGGACCCAAAGCCGGAAAACAACATTATCCTGACGCAGACCGAGGGACTTATGATGTCCGGCAGACCGAAGAATCCGGCTCACGCCCGGAATAAAAATGTGCTGGTGGTGGGCGGCTCCGGTTCCGGCAAAACGAGATTTTTCATAAAACCCAACCTCATGCAGATGCACAGCTCCTATGTTGTCACCGATCCGAAGGGGACGGTCTTAATCGAGGTGGGAAAGCTGTTAAGCCGGGGAACCCCCAAACTGGATAAGGACGGAAAACCTGTCCGGGGCAAGAATGGAAAAATCGTGTATGAGCCTTATAAGATCAAGGTATTCAACACAATCAATTTCTCAAAAAGTATGCACTACAACCCTTTTGCGTACATACACAATGAGAAAGATATTCTGAAACTGGTAACGGTGCTGATTGCGAATACCAAAGGAGAAGGAAAATCTGGAGACGATTTTTGGGTCAAAGCCGAGACTTTGCTGTATACGGCATTGATCGGCTACATTTATTATGAGGCTCCCACAAATGAGCAGAATTTCTCCACTCTGGTAGAAATGATAAACGCGATGGAAGTCCGGGAGGATGACGAGAGTTTCAAAAATGCAGTTGACCTGCTCTTTGACGCACTGGAACAGAAAGACCCCGACCACTTTGCCGTCCGGCAATATAAGAAATATAAGCTGGCGGCGGGTGATATATGCTCTAAGTGACTTCTTAATCAAGGCTTTTGTCATGGTTAGTGAAGGGAACACTTAGAGCATTTTCATTTCAGGAGGTACA